>JGI12186J15620_100149_pt1 | contig 35332 bp, 28 predicted proteins | sample FosCloommunities_FD_15620 | JGI IMG/M metagenome (IMG submission 15620) | reverse complement strand
AATTCGAGCTCGGTACCCGGGGATCCCACGTACAACGACACCTAGACCACCCAACGCGGCAGTCTGGGTGACGGGCGTCATCCTGGCGAGTCAACCGTTCGCATTGCGCCTGGAGCGCCGCCGGGCGTACCTGCAGAGCTACTTTAATGCCGCGGGGGCAAAGTTTACCGTGTTGGCGCCGGACGCCAAGGCAGGGACCTACCCCTGCGTAACGATCGCCATTCGCTCAGCGGCGCCGTTCTTTTGCTGCGTTCATTGCTACTGCGAGCGCGACGCCGACAAGCAGTTTGGCGTGAACATGTGGTATTTTTGCGCCTTTGGAACGGTGGCTTCCGTGGGTGATTCGTTTTTCGACATTCCCCGCTAGCCGCTCCGCAACCGGGAGGCCGACTTGTGCCTGCGCCATCGCTGCCCCTGTTCGCCTTTTTCTTCCTCAGCCCGTGGGCGGCCTTGGCGACCGGCATCGGCGCCATTTCCATCCCGATCCTGATCCACCTGTTCAGCCGTCGGCGCTTCCGCATCGTCGAGTGGGCGGCCATGCGCTTCCTGCTTGCGGCTCAGAAACAGAATGTCCGCCGTATGCGGTTGGAACAGCTCTTCCTCCTCGTTCTGCGCATCCTCATCCTTCTGCTGCTGGTCTTGGCCATGGCCAGCGTCGCACCGTGGGCCGAAGCGTTCTGGTACCGCATCTTTCCCGACAGCGCTGCCCTGGTCGCCAGCCATCGGCGAACCCACAAGATCCTGGTCCTCGACGGCTCGTTCAGCATGGGCCTCAAGGTCGGCGATCGATCTTGTTTCGACCAGGCCCGCACGCGTGCTCTGGAGGTGTTCGAAAACTCCGGCGGTGCCGACGGCTTCAGCGTCGTCCTCATGGCGGCGCCAGCCCAGCGCGTGGTTTCGGAACCGTCCGACGATCCCTTGCGCGTCGCCGATGAGGTCCGCAAGCTGCGCCTCCCGCACGGCAACGCCGACCTGGCCAGCACGCTCCTTGCCGTCGACGACATGCTACGCCACTCGCCGAGCAAGTTCGAGGCGCGCGAAGTGTATTTCCTCACTGACCTGCAGCGTTCCACCTGGGCCGGCCAAGTCGGCAGTGAAGTCCCCAAGATCATGCAGCGCATCCAGGACCAGGCACGCGTCGTCCTCGTGGATGTCGGCGAGGACAAGCCTCCTGCCAACCTGGCGGTCACCAATCTTACGCTAACCAACTCCCTGGCGCTGACCGGAGTGCCGACGCCGATCGTGGCCACCATCCACGGGTACGGCGTCGAAGAGGGCCGTCAGGCGCGCGTCGACCTGCTAATCGGCAAGGCGCGGGTGGGCGCGAACGATCCGCCGTTCGAGCTGCGCGTCGTCGCCCAGGAGATCATCAACGTTGCGCCGGGCAAGGCCGAGACGACGGTTTCCTTTGCCCACAAGTTTGCGACACCGGGCGATTACGCCGTCCAGGTACGCCTCGAAAACGATCCGCTGCCGCTCGATGACTTCCGCACCGTCATCGTCACCGTCAAGGACACGGTGCCGGTCATGCTGGTAAACGGCAAACCGGCCGTGGACGAGTACGACCGGGCCACCAGCTACCTGCGCGACGCCTTGCAACCGATCGAGGGCAAGTCGGGCCTGCTGGAAAGCCCGGTTCGACCCAAGGTGCTCAGCGAAACCCAATTCGCGGACGCCGCGCTCGGCGACCTAACAGCGATCGACTGCGTCTTTCTCTGTGATGTTGCGCGCATCAGCGCGGCCGAGGTGCGTCGCTTGGAAACGCACTTGCAGCGCGGCGGCGGCGTCATCTTCTGTCTTGGTCCGCGGGTCGATCTGGAAGCGTATAACCGGCTGATTTTCAAGAACGGCGACGGCATCCTGCCTGCCCGGTTGCTCGGCGTGCAGCGGGCCACGACCGAGCGTCCGTACATGTTCGTTGCCGACGAGGACAGTTTTCGTCAGCCGCCGCTTGACGCCTTCGCCGGCATCGTCGGCCGCTTCAACCTGCTCGAGCCGCGCTTCTACCAGTACGTGCGGACCGAAATTCCAACGCGCAGCACCGGACGGACCGACGGGCCGCGTACCCGGGGACGGAAGGTTCTGTCATTCATTCCGGAGCCGCAGAAGGCCGGTAATGCACCAGCCGTCAGCAAGGATGGGCCGGCTCGCGCAGAATTGCCCGTCGGGGATGCGGCCATCATCGAATCGCCGTACCAGCGCGGCCGGGTCATCCTGGTGACGACCACCGTTAACAAGGATTGGAACAATTGGCCAGATCGGCCGAGTCTTCTGGCACTGATGCACGAACTGCTGCATCTCAGCGTGGCCGGTCGGCTACGGGGTCACGCCTTCTTAGTCGGCGAGGCCGTCGAGGAGTTCCTGTCCTCCGGCAGCGGCGGCCTGGAAGTCACCATCCAGACCCCAGATGGTCGGAATGTCCGTACGGTCACCCAATCGAACGAGGAAACGGCCTTGTTTCGCATTGGCGACACCAGCCAGGCCGGTGTCTACCGGGCCACCGTCGGGCAGCATCCGCAGGAATATCTGTACGCTGTGAACGTGCCTGCCGGTACAGAGGGACAACATGAGTCCGAAAGCGACCTGGCACGGCTCAACAGGGACGAGTTGCAAGGCAAATATCCCAACTGGGATTTTCAACTGGTGACCGATCCCAAGAACGTCGTCCGCAACGTAGCCCCCGGCACCGACGCGTACGCCGGGGCCGGCATGGGGCCGGCCGTCGCTCGCATCGTGCTGTTCGTCTTCCTGGCGTTGATGCTTGTGGAAGTCGTGCTGGCCTGGAAGCTAGGCCATTACAGCAAGGCTGCGGTGGGTAGCCAGGCACAGCCGGCCGAAACCAAGACGCTGCCGAGCGTGATCGGTGCCTCGGCCGGGGTCGCTTTTGTAGTTGCGGCGGCGATCTTGACGCACACGGCCTGGACCGGCGATTTCCTGGGCTTTCTGCCCGAGAGCTTCCGTGGGGTCATCGAGTCGGCTCTCGGCGTCGCCAAACCGGTGCCGGGCGAGAGCACACGATGGCGACTGGAGTACACGCCGTACTTGCCGAGTCGCTCGCCGCTAGAGCCGTGGCTGGTCGGCTTCCTGGCTGTCGTGGCGGGCGGTCTGGTTCTCGGCATCTACCTGCGCGAAGGTCGCACGGCAAGCGGCGGTTATCGGCTGCTGCTGGCCGGCCTACGCATTTTCATCGTGCTGTTGACGCTGATCGTTCTCGTGCCACAGCTGCAATTGTGGTTCGAGCGCCAGGGTTGGCCAGACGTCGCCGTTATCATCGACGACTCGGAAAGCATGAGCATATCCGACGCCTATCAGGATGCGACGGTCCGGGCCGCCGCTGACAGGATCGCCCGGAGCAGTGGCCTGACGCGGCCGCAGCGGCTTCAGCTGGCCCAGGCCTTGCTGACCCACAAGGACTCCGGTTGGCTGGCGGACCTGCTGACACGGCGCAAGGTCAAGCTCCATGTGTTTCACCTCAAGGGCGAACACGCAGTTCGCCTCGGCGACCTGACGCAGCCCGACGAACTGGACGCGGCGGTCCAGGCGGTCCGCGATCTTCATGCGAAAGGAGAGTCCAGCCCGCTCGGCAACGCAATCCGGGAGGTACTCAACATGTATCGCGGCTCGTCGCTGGCCGCGATCGTGATGCTGACCGACGGTGTAACCACCCAGGGCGAGGACCTCAACCCTGCGGGCATCTACGCGGCCCAGATGGGCGTGCCGCTCTATCTCGTCGGCATCGGCGACAACCACGAAGTGCGCGACCTGATTTTGCACGACCTGCAGGTTGAAGACACCGTCTTCGTCGGCGACCGCTTGGTCTTCGAGGCGCGCCTGACCGCGCAGGGTTACACCAACCTGGGACCGCAAATGCTGACGCTCTGGGAAAAGACGCCGGAAGGCCGGCTCAAGGAGCTGGCCAAGGAGAAGGTTAGTCCCGATCCGCAGGGCAAGCCGGTGAAATTCCGCATGACGCATCGGCCGACCGAGCCAGGCGAAAAAACCTACGTGATCGATGTCCCCGTGTTGCCCGATGAGCCGCAGGACGGCGCCAACAATCGGCTAGAGCGCCTGGTCGTCGTCCGTGAGGCCAAGCCGAGCAAGGTGCTGTACATCGAAGGCTCACCGCGTTACGAGTTTCGCTACATCAAGAGCCTCCTCGAACGCGAGGGGGCCGACACCAAGGGCAACAAGACGGTTGAGCTGCGCGTCCTGCTCCTGGACGCCGATCCCGAGTATCCGATGCAGGATAAGGTTGCCCTGGCCGACTTTCCCACCAAGGATGAGCTGAACCTGTACGACACCGTCATCTTCGGCGACTGCGACCCCCGCGACCCAAAGCTCGGCGACAAGAACCTCAAGCACCTGGTCGATTTCGTGCGCGAGCGCGGTGGCGGTCTGCTCGTAATCGCCGGTGAACAGTTCTGTCCGCACGCCTACAAGGACACGCCGCTGGCCGATGTCCTGCCGATCCAGGTGGTGCCCGGTGAAGGAGCCCGCGATGCCAACCGCGGTGAGAAATTCCGGCCGGAATTGACACCCGTGGGCAAGCTACACCCGATCTTCCGCTTCCATCCCGACGAGACTGAGAACATGGCGATCTGGAATCGGCTGGTGGAGCTGACCGGGTTCGCGGAGGGGTACCGACTTCAGCCGGCAGCAGAGGTCCTGGCGGTCCATCCGCGCTATCGCCCGCCGGTGCCGCGCCTCGGTGGAGGCGCTGACGATCGGCATCCGCTGGTGGTGCAGCACTTCGTCGGCGCCGGACGCTGCATGTTCTTCGGTTTCGACGAGACCTGGCGCTGGCGTTTCCGCGAGGACGAGCTGCACTTCAACCAGTTCTGGATTCAGACGGTCAAGTACCTGTCGCGCAGCGGCATCAGCGGCATCAAGCTGCGCGTCAACCGCTCTACACCCTATCGTAAGGGTGAGCCGATCCAGATCACGGTCCGCTTCCCCGACGACGCACCCGCGCCCGGTCCGGAGACGGCGATCAAGGTCGTCGCTGAGCGCCGGCCGCTGAAGTCCGGCGCCGAGGCCGAGACCGAGGTGGAAACGCTGCAACTGGCCAAGCTGGAGGGCAGCCGGGCGACGTATGAAACGATCAAAACGCGGACGCCGCCGGGCGACTACCGTTTGTGGCTCAGCTCACCAGCAGTGGTAGGCCCGAAGCCGCGCGCCGAGTGTCGTGTGCTGCCCCCGCCGGGTGAGCTGGAGAAGATTCGCATGAACCAGGCCGAGATGGAGCAAGCCGCGGAACGTTCGCGCGGCAAATTCTACACCCTGGCCGACGCGGACAAGCTCCCCGACGACCTGCCGACAGGTGCCCGCGTGGCCTTGCACACGCCGGGTCCGCCTTGGCTGTTATGGAATCACTTCGGTTTGCTGCTGTTACTGCTGGGCCTGTTCGGCGGCGAGTGGATTTTGCGGAAGCGGAAGCATTTGCTGTGACCGAGATCAGGTGAGTCTAGCGGCCCTACAAACGGAAAGGTGCAGCCGTTGGCACCCGTGCATTTCTCGCCTCCTTCTTTTGCTTCGCGACCAGCTATGATACGATTAGCTGCACTTGATCTCAGCTACCGGCCCGGCACGTCGAGAGGGACGAAGGGGCGCTTGCATGCAGGACGTTCTCTGCCTGATCCTGGGCGGCGGTCGTGGTACCCGTCTGTATCCGCTCACCAAATTGCGCAGCAAGCCGGCTGTGCCCGTCGCCGGCAAATACCGCCTGATCGATATTCCCATCAGTAACTGCATCAACAGCGGCCTGAACCGGGTCTACGTCCTGACGCAGTTCCTCAGCGTTAGCCTCCATCGGCACATCTCGCATACCTACAAGTTTGACCCGTTCAGCCGTGGCTTCGTCGAAATCCTGGCGGCGCAGCAGACCAATGAGACATCCGAATGGTACCAGGGCACCGCCGACGCCGTCCGCCAGCATTTGCGCTATGTCCAGGAGGATGTCGGCGACGACGTGCTAATCCTGTCTGGCGACCAGCTGTACCGCATGGACTTCCGGGCCCTGGTCAAGACCCATCGCGATTCCGGAGCCGACGCCACCATCGCCGTGCTGCCGGTGGAACGCGAACAGACGCCGCAGTTCGGCATCCTTCGCCAGGACGCGACCGGCCGCATTCTCGGCTTCGTGGAAAAGCCCAAGAACGACCAGGAACGCGCCCCGGTGCGTACACCGCCGGAATGGCTCGAACGGCTTGGCATCTCCAGTCGCGGCCGCGAATACCTGGCCAGCATGGGCATTTACTGCTTCAAACGTCAGGTGCTCATCGAGCTACTCACCGCGCGGCCGCTGGCCACCGATTTCGGCAAGGATGTATTCCCGCGCGCCGTCGCCACGCATCACTTGCAAGCGCACATCTTCGACGGCTACTGGGAAGACCTGGGCACGGTCAAATCGTATCACGAGGCCAACCTCGCGTTGACCGACGAGGAGCCGCCGTTTGATTTCCATAGTCCCGAAGGCGTCATCTTCACGCGCATGCGCTTCCTGCCGGCCTCGCGGATCGTCGGCGCAACGCTGGAGCACTGCCTTATCAGCGACGGCTGCGTCGTGCAGCCCGATACGCACATTGAACGAAGCCTGCTCGGTGTCCGCAGCCGGATCGGCCGGAACGTCCGCCTGAGCGAAACCATCATCATCGGCGCCGATCGCTTCGAAACCGACGCCGAGCGGAAGGCCAATCGTCAGCGCGGCCTACCGGATTTCACTGTCGGCGATGGCACGGTCATCGAGCGGGCCATCGTGGACAAGGATTGTCGTATCGGCCGGGATGTGCAGATCGTCAATAGTCGCAACGTTCAGGAAGACGAGGGCGAAAATTACGTCATCCGTGACGGCATCGTGGTCATTCCCAAGGCGACCATCATTCCGGACGGCACGGTCATCTGATCGAGCTCACGAGTTGCGACCCGTGGGCGTGTCCTCCTTGATCCGTATGAGCCATATCCTGGTTGTCGATGATGAACAGGCGGTCTGCTGGGCCCTGGAGCGCGCTCTGGCACAAGAAGGTCATCAGGTTACGGTCGCGTCCTCGGCCGAGGAGGCATTTACCCGCGCTGCCCAGCGGCGCCCCGATGCCGTTCTCCTCGATGTGCGCCTGCCGGGCATGGATGGCCTGACGGCGCTGGGCCGCCTGCGACAGATGACGCGGGAAGCACCGGTCATCGTCATCACCGCCTTCGGCAACCTGGATACGGCCGTGCGTGCCGTCGAGGGCGGCGCCTTTGATTACCTGGCCAAGCCGTTCGACCTGAACCAGGCGCTGGACGCCGTCAACCGAGCGTTGCGCGTGCCGAGTTCGGACGGCCGCGCTGCGAGTTCGGAAGTCGCCGCCGACAAGGACCAACTGCCCACCGGAGAACTGGTCGGACGTAGCCCGGCCATGCAGCTGGTGTTCAAGCGCATTGCCCTGGTGGCCCCGCGCGACGCCTGTGTGCTCATCACCGGCGAGAGCGGCACTGGGAAAGAACTGGTGGCTCGTGCCATCCATCGCCACAGCGCGCGCCGCGATCGGCCGTTCCTTCCAGTACACATCGCCGCGCTGAATCCTAGTCTGGTCGAAAGCGAGCTGTTCGGCCACACGAAAGGTGCGTTCACGGGCGCCGCGCAAAGCCGGCCCGGGCTCCTGGCCCTGGCGGACGGCGGCACCGTCTTCCTCGACGAGCTGGCCGACATTCCGCTGCCGGTTCAGGTCAAACTTTTGCGCGTGCTGGAGCAGAACGAGGTGCTCCCGGTCGGCAGTAACCAGGCGCAACCGTTGAACATTCGCATCCTGTCGGCAACACACCAGGACCTCGGCCGGCTCGTGGCCGAGGGCGGCTTCCGCCACGACCTATTCTTTCGACTGAACGTTTTTCAAATCCACCTGCCGCCGTTGCGCGAGCGGCCGCAAGACATCCTGCTGCTGGCCGAACATTTCCTGCGGCGCTTTGAGCCGCGCGCGCTGCCGCTGCTGCCGGAGATGGTCAAGCACCTACAATCGCTGCCGTGGTCCGGCAACGTCCGCGAGTTGCGCAACGCCCTTGAACATGCCGCGATCGTCGCCCGCGGCAGTCCGTTGGCGCCGGAGCACCTGCCGCCATTAACCTCAGCCTCGGCCGGACCGAACCGTGTCGATCAGCTGGCCTCCGCGATCCGTCTGTGGCTGGCGGAGCGCGTTCGCGAAGCCGGCGGCCAGGCGCCGGCGAGCCTTTACCAGGAGCTGTTGCGCTGCATCGAGCCGGCGCTCCTGGAGGACGTCATGCACCGCGTTCAGGGCAATCGCTGGGTGGCCGCCCAATGGCTCGGGCTCAACCGCGCCACCGTACGCAAGAAACTGGGGCTCTACGACTTGACCGATGCCTATCGCAGCGGCGACCGGGACGACCAGGAAGGAAGCTGAACCTCACCTTCGCCGCGACCGAAGGGAGCGCTCCAAGCGATCCCTCCGGCCGCGGCGAAGCGAAGTAAGGTCCGGCGCTTTACCGCGAGGGCTCCAACATCAACCACGCTGTTGGAACGACCACGAGCGCCATTCCCACAAGCGTGAGCCAGCTCATCGCACGATCGAACAGCAGCACATCGAAGACCAGCGCAAAAACAATCTGGCTCAGGTTAACCACCGATACCTTGGTCGCATCCCCAGCCGTGAATGCCTTGGTCAGCAGCAGTTGGTAAAATACCGCTAGCACACCGACGCAGAGCAGCAACAAGAGCGTCACGGCTTCCAGGTCAGTCCCCATTTCAAACTGCCGCTCGAATGAGAACAGGGAAACCGTGCAGACCACAAGCGTCACGGCGGAAAAGTGGACGATGATCGTCCGCGCGTCGATCTCTTGAAGCTGGTTCAGCGCGATCATGGCGATGGCCGTGAATAGCGAACTGGCCAAGGCCGCGAGTGCGGCAAAGTTACCGGCGGCAAACTGCGGCTGCTGCATCAAGACAACACCGATCGTGCCGCTGGCCACGGCAAGCCACACCGAGAGTGAAGGCACGCGCCGCAGCACCGGCCACGACAGGAGCGCCACCCAGATCGGGAACATGTTCACCAGCGTGAGGACATCGGCCACCGGCAACCGAGTGTACGCGAAGAACAGGCAAACCATAGCGATGCTGCCGGCGATGCTGCGGGCCCACAGCGTCCCGGGTGTCCAGCGTACCACCGGCACCCCGGCAAGCAGGGCGAGCGCCGCCGCGAACGTCAGCTGGAGGCCGGCGCGCGCCAGGACGATCACCTGCCAATCGCACCGGGAGCGCAACAGATGAGCGACGGCACCCAGCAGGGCGAAGGCAAAGCTGCCCAGGACCATCCAGACGGCGGGCTTGTTGGCTATGGACAGGGATCGCTCCCGGCTATTTCGACGCCATCAGCCGGCGCACCGGTGTCACCGCCGTTTCCAGCACTTTCTTGCCGTCGGCTGCGAGCAATTCGGCCCGAAGAGCCACATCGTAGGCCAAAGGCGGCAGGTCGCCGGGCACGATCAGCTTGAGTTCGGCCGTCGTCTGGTCGGCGGACAGTGTCGGTGCCGTCTCCAGCCGGAGCGCCCGATTGACGTCGTCCGTCTTGTTGTCCTTGGCCTTGGGTACAACTTGACTGGTCACTAGCGACAGGCGTATCGATCCCTTGATTTCCGGAGTTCGGCTCACCGCCACCTTGGCCGAAGTTTGGCCGCCGATCGGCAGGGCGCCATCGATCGCTTCCCAGGCGACGGCGATCGGTGCCACATCGGTGACCGCCACCGCGATTTCGCTGCGCAGCTCCGGCAGCGCCCGCGCAAAAGGCGTCTCCGGTACCGAGGCCAGGCGTCGCAGCGGAACATTTGGCTCGGTGCTCGTGCCAATCACTGGCAGCACTGCCTGGGCCAGCGGCGCGGTTGCCGGCGCCGTCAAGGAAACCAGCGCTTCGCTCGCCCCGGCCGGGATTTCATCGCCGCCAAGCGCCAGGCCTTCCGGCAGTCCCGAGAGCGACAGCTTGATCGGTCCCGCGTAGCCGGAGCGGGTTGCCCGAACGCGCAGTACGGCTGAACCGGTCCGCGGCACGTGCAGACGGTCCTCCAGCAGCGCCACGCTGAAATCCGGCTGGCCGACCGGTATGATGGCGAGGCGGTAGACATAGTTTGGACCGCCGCGACCGTGCAGGTCAGACACAGCTGCCACCACTGCGGTCACGCCAGCGGGGACCGTGTATTCCAGGCCCGGGTCGAGGGTCCCGGGCTGATCGTCGCTGCGCACCAGCTGAGTGCCGGCCTCGTTGCGCAGGATCAGAACGCCGTCGAGCGGTGAACCGGCGCGCTCGGCGACCACATCGAAACGCAGCTTCGCGCCCGGCTCGACGGTCACGCGATAGCGGTCTTCGGCCTTGGGTTTGCGCAGGCGGCCGTGGATACCGACGGGCGCTGTCACTTCCTGGAGCTTGCCGCCGGGCTGCTCGCTGCCGATCACCTCCGGGATATCGCTCACCAGGATGCGCGGCGTGCCGCCCGGAAGACCCGCAACGCGCGGCAAACGCGTGATGGTGCCGGGCGCCGTGGAAGTCAGGTCGGCGTCGATGCGCGTCGTATCCGGTATGCTGCCGATGAGCTGGAACGACGCCTTGGCGCCGGACTGGCCTGCCAAGGGAAAAGGTAGGTCCGCGAACTGGAAATCACCAATTCGCAGCCGGAAACGGTTCGGCGTGCCGGCCTTGTACTGACCGTCGTGCAGCTCGATAGTATAGGTCCCATCGCCGGGCAGTACCGTCACCAGGCGCGCGTCGCCGTTCAGAGTAACGCTCCCCTGGGCCCAGGCAACTTGGACGCGGCGCGGGTCGAACAGCTTGACAACCGGATCGATAGCCGAGCCGAGGCGCCGCGCCTGAACCTCAATCACAAGCCGTTGACCTTTCTTGCCGACCAGCGTTGTTGTCAGCGTGGCGCTACCGGAAAGGGTGCCGTGCACCAAGGCCGGCAAACTCTCGACCTTCGGACCCAACGGCTGCGGCGCGGTCTCATCAATCTCGAGGACCACTGGAGTGGAGATGCCTTTGTCGTTCCCGAGCCGCATGGGGTAGAAGCCTGGGGCCACCGAATCGGCCAGTTTCACTTCGATCAACACACGCGTGGCCGTTGCACCATCCTTGACGGCCTGGACGGCGATCGGCACCGGAAGTATGATGCGCGGATTGGGGATCAAATCGGTGCCGTCGATGGTGAGCACCGTGGCGGCGCCGATCTGCAAGCTCGGCACAGCAATCTTGGTGATCTGCGGCGGGGCGGCGGCAACCGGGAGGATGAGTGTGCAAGAAGCGAGCAGCGTCCCAATGCCAAATCGAAGTGGACTAGCCATGCCAAGAATCCTCATGTTTGCAGGCAGGGTTGCGACGAGCAATGGGCCGGCGGGTTAAAAGGATTTAACCAGACGGGCCATGCGTTGGGAAGAAGATTTCGGCGATAGTACCGCGACCATTGCGGCAACTTCTGTCCAGGCGAGCGGGGGGCGTTAGCCCGCTGAGGAAAGTGCCAGGCCGCTGATTGCTCCCTCGGGGGGCTGACGCCCCCCGCTCGCCTTACTGTTTGTCGAGTAGGAGATCGACCACCCAGCAGCCGCGAGCATGCGCTCCGGGCTGACGGCAATGCTCGAGGATGTCAGCGCTCGTGCAGCCGGCGTCTTCGAGGGCGTCGGCGAGGATGGGGAGGCGGTCGAAGGCGCACTCGTCGTAGATGCACTGGGCGAGGGAGACGACCGTCGAGCTGAGCCAGGCGGGGTTGACAGTGAGAGGGCGAAAGGGATTGCCGAAGATGTCGCGGACGAGCTGGCTCTGTGCCGGGCTGTCATAGTTCTCTTCCGACTGGTACTCCTCATCCGGCCAAAACTGCGCCGCGTGAGCATACCTAGCGGTGTTTATTGCTGCTACCCAGGCATCGTCAGCGACAGTCCAAACGAGTGTTAACGCTTCAGAGTCATCACCGAGGTAGTAACCTCCGTGTCGAAATTGTTCGACGTATGACCGTGCTTCTGCCTGGGCATTGGCCAGTTTCTCTGGTGAGCTTGCACCATCGGCATACTCTGCTGCGAGTAACACAATACCCATCATTGCATGTCGCCGGGCAGCGCAAGCACAGGCGAAGAGCCGGAGTTTGCGCCCGCCGGCTATGCCCCGCAAGACCTTCAGCATCGGCTGGGGCTTCGTGCTCGTTTTCCACTCCGCTTCCGTCATGACCATGACCATAGCCGGGTAGTCGATCAGGTCTCTTCGGTGGCCGAAGGTACGACCCGTTTCATGATTTGCGCAACCGTTCCGTACTCGACTCCTTCGAGGTCGCGCAAATCATGCTCGATGTCTTCCATCGCACTGCCCTTGCTGGTCCAGCGACCGGATGGAAGCTGCCGCGCGGCGTAAGAGGGGACACCGTCGGCCGTGGCGTCTGCCTCCTTTGCCTTGACGCATCCCCGCCCTCCAAACTAGGATGGCAGCGTTAAGTATACCCGGAAAACACGGTTGTTTCCTGGCGGCTCGCTCGATCCTGGACCCGAGGTATCGGCATGGCGTACCAGCACACTTTCCAGCGGCATAAGACCCGTGAGGTGAAGGTCGGTGACAAGCTTGTCGGCGGCGACAACCCCATCTGGGTCCAGTCGATGACGACGACCGACACCTACGACCTCGACGCCACCGTCGCCGAGATTCATCGTCTCGAGGAGGCCGGCTGCGAGATCGTGCGTGTCACCGTCCCCAAGGCACAGGACGCCGCCATCCTTTCCGAAATCAAAAAACGCATCCACTTGCCGCTCATTTGCGACATCCATTTCGACTACAAGATGGCCCTGGCCGCCCTCGATCATCCGGTCGACAAGATTCGCATCAATCCCGGCAACATCGGCGGTTACGATCGCTACCGCCAGGTCATCCGCAAGTGCAAGGCCAAGGGCGTGTCGATGCGCATCGGCGTCAACGCGGGCAGCCTCGAACGCGAACTGGTCGAAAAGCACGGTTTCCCGTGTCCGCCCGCGATGGTCGAGAGCGCCCTTCGGTATCTGGAAATCGCGGAGTCGGAAGGGTATCACGACATCATCGTCTCGCTAAAGTCGAGCGACGTCATCACCGCCGTCGAAGCGTATCGGCTGTACGCCAAAAAGGCCAATTATCCGACGCACATCGGCATCACCGAGGCCGGCAAGGCACCTTACGCCGTGACCAAATCGGCGTGCGGTATGGCGCCGATCCTGCTCGACGGCATCGGCGACACGATTCGCATCAGTTTGCTCGGTGACCCGGTGCCGGAAATCGCCGCGGCCTTCGATATCCTCCAGGCGACGCAGCGCCGCGTGCGCAAACCGGAGCTGATCGCCTGCCCGACCTGTGGCCGACTGGCGATCGATCTGGAAAAGATCATCGCCGAGATGGAGAAACGCCTGGCCGGCAAGAAGACGGCGGTCAAAGTGTCGATCCTCGGTTGCGTCGTCAACGGGCCGGGGGAGGCGCGCGAGGCCGATCTTGGCATCGCGGCCGGCAACGGCAAGGGCGTCATCTTCAAGCGCGGCGAGATCGTCCGCCATGTCAGCGAAGCAGAAATGGTCGAGGCGCTGATGGAAGAAATCGACCTGTGGGAGAAGGAAGAAGCCGCCAAGCCTGCAGGCGCGCCCAACAACGAGCGTCGAGGCCTGCCGCTGGTCCGTTCGTGATAAGCCCGCGGGCTACGACCCGTGGGCTCGCGCGTCACCTATTCTCTTGCCAATCGTCGCCGGGTGGTTTCTACTGATGACGGCGCCCCATCTCGCACCACGGACGACTGCGCATGACCATTGCCTTTCAATGTCCGCACTGCCAAAAAGGCTTCAAGGTCGCCGATGAGTTTGCCGGCCGACAGACAACGTGTTCGGCCTGCAGGAAAGCCCTGCGCATCCCCACGCCATCGTCCCCTCCTGCTGCCCCGGTGGCGAACTCCGTACCCGTCCCAGCCGCAAAACCGGCTGCGTCGCCTGCGAACTCCAAACCGATCACTGGATCGCCAGCGGCAAATGCCACCGGATCAGCGACGCCGGCGCCTACCAACCGAGCCGCGGCACCCGCCGCAAAACCGAATCCGACCGCCACGCCACAAGCTGTAAATGCGCGGCCTGCTGGGCCGGCAGCGCCCGCCGCCAAAACACCAGCCGCAACTGCTCCGGCGCCTGCGACGCCGGCTGCAAAAGCTGCGTCTGCACCTGCGTCGAACCGACCGACGCCACTGGCACCCGCCGTGCCAGCCACTCCGGCTGTCAAGCCTGCGGCCAATTCAACGGCGGCCCCTTCCACCCGGCCGAGCTCCGCCGCCGCGCCCGCGGCTAAACCGGCAGCGCCCACAGCCCCAAAACTGGCGACGGCTCCTGCGCCGGCGGCGAGTCCGGCAGCGAAAGCTGCGTCCCCGCCAGACGCAGCGGCTACTAAAGCGCCCGCGCCGGTAGCTAAACCCACGCCACCAGCCGGCAAACCCACGCCGACCGGAGCGCCTGCTCCTCGAGCAACGCCGCCCGCCCCGACTCCTGCAACAGGGGCACGGCCAGCCCCACCAGCAACACCGGGCGCGGCGCCGCCCGCTCCACCGACGGACGGCAACGCCATCGAGTTTCCGTGTCCCTGGTGCGATAACCCTGTCCGCGGCGGCCTGGAACTCGAAGGCAAACAGATGCCTTGCCCCGAGTGTCGCCGCATCGTCAAGGTACCGGTCCGCGTCAAGCAGCAGCCCAAGGATTGGCGCAAGGTCGATGCCAAGTCGTTGGCCGCCGCCCGCCGCGACAGCGACCCCGATGGCGCCTGGGGCACCAATACGACCGTTAGCAATGTCAGCAGAAAGGCGCTAGACCTGGCCGGCGTCGACACGGAACCGAGCGAACCGCTGACCTTTGGCGAGAAAGTCAAACAAAGAGGCAAACTAGTACTTGTCACCGCTCTGGTCGTTTTTATCGGCGGCGGCGGATATCTTTGGTTGACAAACCGGCGTGAAACCAATGAGCGCGACACTGCGGCTCTTAAGGCGCTGGCTTTCGCCCAGCCCAAGGAAGGTGAGCCGTTGGCCCCGGAAGCAGCCGCCGTGATCCATTGGGGGCTGGCCGACTATTGCCGGCGAGTGGGCATGGTGCCCGATGCGTTGAAGTCGCCTTACGTTCTGCCGACCAATATCAGGGACGAGTCGCAAAAAAACCGTACTGTTCCACAAGCTGCCCAGGCCGAGTACCAAAGCGCCCGCGGCCTCATTCGGCACCGGCAGGTCGACGGAGGCGAGCGCGATGCGTTCCTGATCGATGTTGCCCTGGGCCAGGCCGAACTCGGCGGTGATCCGCTACAGGTCAAGAATTTCATCCGTTTGCCCTGGGACGGCGTTCTGAACGAGTTGGCAATTACCGTGGCCGCGCAGCGCTCAGCCGAGGCGCGTGCAGAGACGCTTCGCCGTCTCGCCCGCCGGCTCATCAATCAACCGCAATTGTCATTGCCCGTACTCCTGGCGCGGTTGCCGGCCAGCGAGAAAGCCGAAGATGTGGCGATCATCGGCCTGGAGCATTGGCGTGCCCAGCAGCGTGATGCCGCCAAGGAGTCGGCCGGGGCCGCGCAGCGCGTCTTCGACTTGCTGGCCAAGGAGGCCGAGAATGACGAGGAGGGCGGGCAGCCGGCTCTCCTGGCCCCATCCCTGGTGGCGCTGCACCTGCTGCTCGGTCAGAACGACAAGGTCAAGGACATGGAGAAAAGGGCGACCGAGGACCAGGCGAAGTTCGCCCTCTTCCAGGGCAACATCGAGAGCCAGGCGCGGCAGAATTCGACAGACCCCGCGCGCCGAAAAGACGAGCTGGCCGCGCTTCGCAAATGGTTCTCGGGACTGCCCGAGCGGATGGACGAGCTTTATCTGCGCTGCGTCCTCGCCGCCGTCTTGCTGGAGCAGGACGACAAGGGAAGCGAAGACCTCGACGCGATCATTCAGCTTCTCGAAGGCCCCCTCCGTGGACAACTGCCGCAACGTCCGGTCGCCAATCGGCCTGACGTGTCCTGGCTGCTCTTCCGACTGGTCCGCGCCGCGGCACAGGCCGGTCCGAGTTTCGATGATCGTGCCAAGAAATTAGCTGCTGCCATCCCCGATGTGGCATTACGTGGTCGGGCTCAGCTCGAATGTCTCCGTGCCCGACTCGAGCGTCCCGGCTATCAGGCCGAAACCGCGGCCGCCGACGAAGTGGACCCGCGAACGCCGGCACACTATTCGGCTCGTCTAGCCGTCGCCCGCAACCAGGCCCGCAACGGCAACCTGACCATCAAGGTTGTGGACGCCTGGGAGCAAAAGGCACTCCGGCCGTTCGGGTACCTCGGCATTGCCCTGGGCCTGCTCGACCGCGAAGGAAAGTAACCGAAGCTAAGGGGTCGCGGCGCTTCGGCTTTTCCTCCTCTCCCCCTTGTCGTTGCCCCCGCTGCGGATTATCCCTAATCCCTACCATGCGTTCCTAACGAGGCGGCATGTCCGGATCGACAGCAGGGTCGAGCCGGCGAGCCCCTCATATCTGGAGGCCCTGATACGTGACACCGAAAGAAGTCCTGGCCCTCATCCGCGAGAAGGAAGTCAAGGCCGTCGATCTCCGCTTCATGGATTTTCCCGGCATGTGGCAGCACTTTACCATCCCCGCCGACGCGCTGGACGAAGCCGTCTTCGAGGAGGGCCTCGGCTTCGACGGCTCCTCGATTCGTGGCTGGATGGCCATCAACGAGTCTGACATGCTCGTCATCCCGGTCCCCGAGACGGCCTTCATCGACCCGTTCTGCAAGGAAGCGACGCTGGTCATGGTCTGCAACATCCAGGACCCTCTCACCCGCGAAGACTATACACGCGATCCGCGCAACATCGCGCGCAAGGCTGTCAACTACATGAAGTCGACGGGCATCGCGGATACGGCCTTCTTCGGCCCCGAGTTGGAGTTCTTCATCTTCGACAGCGTCCGCTACGATCAGACGCAGCACTCCGGCTACTACTATCTCGACTCGATTGAAGGTGCCTGGAACACCGGGCGTGAGTCCGATCCCGACCATACCGGTGCCCCACGGCCCAACCTGGGCTACAAGCTGCGCTACAAGGAAGGCTACTTCCCCGTGCCGCCGTCGGACGCACTGCATGACATCCGCAGCGAAATGATGCTGACCATGATCCAGTGCGGTTTAAAGATCGAGGCCCAGCACCACGAGGTTGCCACCGGCGGCCAGGGCGAGATCGACATGCGTTTCGCGCCGCTGGTCGAGATGGCCGACAACGTCCTCAAGTACAAGTACATCATCAAGAACGTGGCCAAGAAGTACGGTAAATGCGCCACCTTCATGCCTAAGCCCCTGTTCATGGACAACGGCTCAGGCATGCACGTGCACTCTTCGCTGTGGAAAGACGGCAAGAACCTGTACGCCGGCAGTGGTTACGCGGGCTTGTCGGACATGGCGATGTACGCCATCGGCGGTCTGCTCAAGCACGCGCCGGCGCTGTGCGGCATCACCAATCCGACCACCAACAGCTATCGCCGCCTGGTACCCGGCTACGAAGCGCCGGTCAACCTGGCCTATTCGCGGCGCAATCGCTCGGCAAGTATCCGCATTCCAGTCTACTCGCCGTCGCCCAAGGCCAAGCGGCTCGAGTTCCGCTGCCCGGACCCGTCGAGCAATCCGTACCTGGTGTTCAGCGCCATGCTCATGGCCATGCTGGACGGCATCAAGAACAAGATGAAGCCGGGCGAGCCGCTGGACAAGGACATCTACGATCTGGAGCCGGAAGAGCTGGCCAAGGTCCCGAAGACTCCGGGCGCCCTGGACGAGGCGCTGAACGCGCTGGAAAAGGACCACGATTTCCTGCTCCAGGGGGATGTCTTCACGCGCGATGTCATCAGCACCTGGATCTGGTACAAGCGTGAAAAGGAAGTGGACGCGATCCGTTTGCGGCCGCATCCGTTTGAGTTCGCGCTGTATTTTGATATCTGATCGTTAATCGGTTGGGGCGTAGCGCCGGCGCTACGCCCCAAGCGGCTAGACGGAGTAGCGTCTACCCAGGCGTGAGCTGAACATCAGGTAGCAACCGTGCAGGCCGGCAAGGGAGGCGCCTAACCACGCCAGCAGGCGGCCGGCCTGAAGTACCTGGACCGTGGATTTCTGGTATATCGGCAAGGCGCCTCGCACCTCCGCGAGGCTGGTCTCCAGTTCGTTCAGGGCGTACTCTTCCTCGGCCAACCGGCTATTGACCTGCTCCGTCAACAGCGGCAGCGTGCCGGCAACTGCCTCGGCCACCGTCACACTCTGCCCCAAAGCCGCCTCGTAGTCCTCGCGCCGGTCCAATACTGTGGACAGTTGGCCGCGCGCCACCCGTAAAAGTGTCGCCGACCGCTGCAAGGTAGTCCGCAGCTGTGGCCAGCGCGCCGCGGCGGCGTCGATCCCCTTCTTGGCCTGGCGCAGCGCCCCGGCCACTTCCTTGAGCCGGACGGTGTCGCGCAACGTCTGTGCCAGGCCGGTGCCCAGGCGCGGTAACTCCTCGGCCAGACGAGCCGCGTGTTCGGGCACATCCTTGAGCAGCGGCTCGACCTTGTTCTGCTGCTTGAGCGCAGTCGCCAGGGCCTCGCGCGTCCGGCTGACCGCCTGACGACTTTCATGGAGCGAGGTGCGCAGCTTCGGCAAATCGCCGCTGAGCGAGTTCATCTCCTTGGCCGCGGTCGTGGCACCAACAGCGGCCTTGCGCATGCCCTCGGCGATCTTCTTGCCTTCCGGCCATAAGGGCTGCTGCGTCACCTCGGGCTTGAGCCCGTTGAACGTCACCGTCGGAAAGGTAACGTTGGCCAGCCGTTCCACTTGCTCGGCGCCGGTCGTCAGCGAGTCCTCCATGCCCTTGAAGCCGTCGCGCATGACATCGAGACGCTGCCGCGCCAGCAGATCGCTCATGGCGTCGAGACCTTCGCCGAATCGGGCCAAACTGTCGTGGACCTCGCGGGCAGCCTTGAGGTCCAGCGGCGCCTGGCGAAGCAGGTCGCGCAGGCGCAGAGCGTCGGTCCGCAGCGCCTGGGTCGATGTTTCAATCTGTTCAGCCGCTTGCTCGGCGCCCCGGACGACCTTCATTTCAAGGAAGTCAGCCGTCTCGCCCAGGGCGTCGCCCAGCTGAGCGACACTTGCCGGATCGAGCGTGCGTGCCAGGCCGTCGAGGCCGTCGGCCACCTCGCCCAGAGCGTCGCGCATGGCGCGAACGGTCTCAAAGTCGATCTGCTGATTCTTCAACGTGGCCGTAATGGTACGGGTTTGCTGCTGGATATGGCCGGCCAGGTCGTGCAGCTCAGGGCGGCGCAAGTCCCGGACCTGTCGGCGTAGTACCTGCACTTGATGGCCTGCATTGCTGGTGACGCGATCAGCGCCCTGGAAGCCCAACGCGACTTCATCGGGACTCGGCAGCCGGCAGCCCAACGCAACCAGCACAATAGCGACGGTGCATTCGAGTACGCCGAGGATAAGGAAGACGGCGCGGCGCATGACGTTTCCCCGTTTTGCTGGGCGAATTCCCTCTAGGCAATTGTAGCTCAACGGGGCACCCCCAGGCAGAGCGATCGGCGCTGCGCTACCGCTCGCCAGGCCCGTAGACGTCGGGAATTGCCACCGGACGGGCTTCCGGGGGCGGCGCCGGCGGCGGGTTGAAACCCGGGGAGTTGAAACCGGCATCGTGAAAGCCCATAGGCCTGAAACCCATAGGGTTGAAGCCCGCCGGATTGAACGATCCCATCACGCGGGCCGGGGGCAACATAGTGCCGGGGAGAATCTCCGAACTGCCGGGCCCCACGTTGGGGACGAACATCGTGCTGTCCGCGACCGGGATTTCCGTCTCGGGTTCATAGAGAATCAGCATCGGCCCCAGAGGCTGGTACACGGTATTCGAATCGGGATTTTGAGCGAACGCCGGCGCTGCGACCAGCCCCACGGTGGCCACGGCCAGACACGCTACCGCTGTGCCATGCTTGATCATGATGGCATCTCCTTTCTTGCTCCACGGTGCTCGATCGGCAAACGGCATTGCCATCTGCTAGATCGGGCAGTCGCCCAAGGCACAGGGTGCAACTGTCGTGCCGAACTCCGCCAGCCCATGGACCGGCTGCCTCGTCTCCAGGGCCGCATCATACCCTGCTTTCTTGATGCGACACCTGGTGATTGGCGATCCAGTCCGGGGCAGGTGCCGGTAGGTCCGCGTTGCAATCTCCCGCTTAACGGGCTACAAAAGCGGGTGAGCAGCTCTCATGCGACGGCTTGGAGACTTACTCTCGGACGAGATCAATGGCACTGCTGGCCCGCATCTACTTCAACGCGGTCTTCGGCGCCCTGGGCGGGTTGCTCGGCTGGCTGCTTTTTGGCGCCTTCGGCGACCCGGGCGCCTCGGAGGTTCGGCAGTGGTTGATAGGCGGAGCCATCATCGGTGGCAGCATCGGTTACTGCGTTGCCGGGGTCGAGGCCCTCCGTGATCGGGCGCTGGTCCGCTTCTGCCGGCTGGCCTCCTACGGCGTCGTCTTCGGGGCGCTGGGCGGTGCCTTGGGGTTGTGGCTAGGCGAGCAGATCAACTTTGTGCTCGTCGCCGATTTTGGTGGCCGTAACTCGCTGGTCGCCCTACTTGCGCGCGGCCTGGGCTGGATGGTCTTGGGATCGGCCGTTGGTCTGAGCGAGGGAATTGCCGCGCGATCTCTCGGCAGGGTCAGCTACGGTACTCTCGGCGGCGCCCTGGGGGGATTCGTCGGTGGCGCCGTGTTTGTGCTGCTGTACCGCTGGGCCGTCGAACAAGGGCCTGGCGCGACCGTGCCGCTGCTGTTGTCGCCTGATCGCTGGACGGCGCTGGCCGGTGCCGTCGGTCTGGTCGTGCTGGGCGCGTGTATCGGTGCGCTCTCCGCTCTGGTACAGGGCGTCTTTCAACCAGCATCGGTGCGAGTGCTGCGCGGCTGGCAGGAGGGACGCGAGTATCCACTGGACAAGGCGACTGTCCAACTCGGCCGCGATGAGGGCGCTGATATTGCCCTGTTTCGCGACATGAAGATCGAAAAACGGCATGCCGCGATTCGCCGCGACCGCGACAACTTCGTTCTGTGCAACCACGCGCCGCCGGCGCAGACCCAGGTCAACGGTCAAACGGTCGTAGACGAGTGTCCCCTGGAGGACGGCGACCGCATCCAGGTCGGCGACGTAGTGCTGCGCTTTCAATTGAAAGCGGCCAGGGCGAAAAGGAGAATTCGTCCCGTTATGATCACTCAGCCGGTGAATCAGTTGACCAGCTAATCCTAAGTGCCTTTGATCGCCGATTGACCGTTCGCGGCTTTGCTAAACCCCATGCGCATCTGCCCTCGCTGTCAGCGTACGAATCCGGACGAAGCAGCCTTCTGCTACTTCGACAGCGGTTGCCGATCCGACCGAACGACATCCCCGTCACCGCGGAAGCCAGGAGCCATTCGGTGAGCCCGTAGATGCCCGTCTCTACTTGCGAGAGGTCGATGTACACGCCGCGGCCGGTGCGCGCCCGATGCAGAAGTGCGGCGGTGATTGCGACCGCGCCGAAGCGCGGCGAGATGGAATCGGTGATGGTGCCGAACGGACCGAGCGGCTCTCGATCGGGCCAGCCGGTCAGATAGTTGAACCCCGCCAGCGCGGAGCCTTGTCCGCCAAAGCCCGGGTAGGCGCGCTCGGGGCCGGTTTGTCCCCACAGGCACGTGCTGATCATGATCACGCGAGGGAACTCGGTCTGCACGGAGTCATAGCCGAGCCCCCACTTCTGCATCACCCCCGGCGCGAAGTTCTCGATGACCACATCCGCCCAGCCGATCAACTGCTTCGCCAGCGCGATCGCGCGGGGCTGCTTCATATTGAGGCCCGCGCTGAGCTTGTTCGGATTCAGACAGGCGAAGAAGAGGCTCGCGTCGAGCTTGCCCGAGCCGTCATCGCGCAGCGTGCGCAGGAAATCGGGACGCTGGCGCGACTCGATCTTGATCACGGCCGCGCCTTGATCGGCGAAATAGCGCGTCGCCAGCGGTGCCGCCGCGCCGGCGCCGAATTCCACGATCTTCAGCCCCGCAAAGATTCCCTCGCCTCGCGCGGCGGCGGGTGGCGCTTCGCGAGCCGCCGGCGACGACGTGGCGAAGCCGCTCGCGGCATTGTCGATCGACGGAGCACGGGTGCCGAGCCGGGCGAGCGGGAAGGCGGCGAAGCGCGACGGGAACGGCAGCGGCCGGCCGACGTCGGTCGGAGCGATGCGCGCGAAGTACTCGCGGGCAGCGAGCTGTCTGCTGCCGAGCACCTCGCGCTCGGTGTTCGCCGGTGCGAGCATTAGCCGCCGCGTACACGCGGCGTCGTAGAGCTCCTGCATCGTCTTGGTTTTGAAGAACGCGGCGAACGGGGCGGCGATCGCGTCGACGTCGGCCTGCGTGAGGGTGTTGTGGTTGTACTTCGACCAGTCCCGGTCCTTGAGGACCGGCGGTGCCATGCCGTCCTCGTCCATGTACTGCACCATGGCGATCAGTCCCGGAATGCGCGCCGGACCGCCGCGGAGCGCGAAGCTGACGTAGCCGTCCTTGCAGGGCCAGATCTCCTGTTGCGTGGTCTCGCCGACGCGATTGAAGTTTCCCGAGCGCTGCCCGCGATAGCCCTGCACCCAGGCCTGCGCCGGGTGCGACATGTTGGGCATCACCATGAGCTCTTGCAGCGACACGTCGACCTGCTGACCGCGGCCGCTGCGCTCGCGATCCCACAGCGCGGACAGAATGCCCGTCGCCGCTTCCGCGGCGCCGTGGTAGTGCGTCACCGGCATCGAGCAGCGCACCGGCGCGCGATCGGCATCGCCGGTCATGAAGAGATTGCCGCTCGCCGCCAGCGCGGTCAGATCCGAGCCTCGCAGTCGGCTCTTTGGCCCGGTCTGTCCATAGGTGGTGATCGAGCAGAACACGAGGCGCGGGTTGAGGGCGTGCAGCGCGGCATAGCCGAGCCCGAGCCCGTCGAGTGTGCCGGGCGCGAAGCTCTCGATCAGCACATCGGCCTCGCGCGCCAGCGCGCGCAGGCGCTCCACATCTGGCGCGCGCTCGAGACTCAAGACCAGGCTCCGCTTCCCCAGATTGCGTGCGATCCAAGTCACGCCGCAGTCGGGATGCGGTTCGCCGCCGATGAACGGCCCGCGCAATCGCAGCGGATCGCCGCCCGGCGGCTCGATCTTCAGCACCTCGGCGCCGAGATCGGCGAGAATCCGGCCGGCGAGCTGGCCGACCTCGTCGGTGAGGTCCAGAACGCGAATGCCGCTCAGGGCAACAGAGGTGGCTTCGTTCATCGACGTTCCCTCGATGTGTCGTTGTTCGGACACGCCATGCCGTGTCCCTATGACCGCGGCAAGCCCAGCGCGCGCTGGGCGAGCAGGTTGCGCATGATCTCCGAAGTACCCGAGGAGATGGTGACGGAACGGCCGTAGAGATAGCGCTCTTGCCAGTCGGTGGCATCGAGCATGCGGTCGGGATCGCGATAGAGCTGGCCGAAAGGCCCTTGCAGGTCGAGCGCGAGCTCTTCGATTCGCTGTTCGATCTCGCTCCCGAAAAGCTTCTGCAGCGCGGCTTCCGGTGGCGCCACGGTCGCGTGCTCCAAGAGCGGCAAGGTGCGGAGCGTCTGTGCGGCGAACGCGGTCGCCTCGATCCAGGCCTGCGCGACGCGGCCGCGCAGCCGGTCGAGCTGCCGCGGATCGACGCGGCCACCGCGCCGCAACCGCGCGTACATCGCGGCGACGGCGCGCGCGCCCTTCTCGAGGCGGATCTTGAACTCGGTCGCCCAGAGCGTGCCGCGTTCGTGCCCGAGTGCCGTCTGAATCACCGACCAGCCCCCGTTTTCGGGGCCGAGAATGTTTTCGGCCGGAATGCGGCAGGCGTCGATGAAGAGCTCGCAGAATTCGGATTCGCCGGTGAGCTGGCGCGTCGGTACGATGGTGACGCCGACGGACGGCAACGGGACGAGCAGGCAGGAGAGGCCTTTGTGTTTGGGAGCTTGGGCGTCGGTCCGGGCGAGGAGCAGACACCATTTGGCGAGATGGGCGCGGCTCGACCAGACCTTTTGGCCGGTGATGACCCAGCTGTCGCCGTCGCGTTCGGCTTTGCAGCGCAGCGCCGCCAGATCTGAGCCGGCGTTCGGCTCGGAGAAGCCGAGCGACCACATTTCATCGCCGGATAAGATGCCGGGCAGAAACTGCCGCTGCTGTGCCGCGGTGCCGACGCCGATGAGCGAGGGCCCGACGATGCCGAGGCCGACGTTGTCGAGAATGCGCGGCGCATCGACCCGCGCCAGCTCTTCGGTGTAAATCGTCTGCTCGCGTGCGCTCGCGCCGCGACCGCCGTGCTCGCGCGGCCATTCCGGTGCCAGCCACCCGCCGTCGAACAGGCGCCGCTGCCAGCGGCGATAGAAGTCGTATCGCTGCCGCTCGTCGTGCGGGACATCCCGCCGCCCCGCGAGCCAGCCCTCCGGCAGGTTGTGCTCCAGCCAGGCCCGCAGCTCGGAACGGAACGCCGCGTCGGCCGGCGTATCGGCGAGCGTGATCATGTCGATGGAAAGGCTAACGCGTGTTAGCCTCGCTTACTGAGGCTGTCCCGGCGAGTCAAGGCGACGCTGGACAGGGGCGGTGGCGAGTGACAGCGGTAGGCGCACGATGGCAACCGTCGCGCATATCCTCGGTCTGATGCTGCTTTTCATCGCCTGTGGCGTGGCGCTGTGCTCGCTCGTGCTCGGCCTCCCGGGCACGGTGGCGATCGTCGGGATCGCGCTCTTCTACGCGTGGGCAACGGGCTTTGCGCTCGTCCACTGGTCGACGATCGGCTGGCTTGTTGCGCTTGCTGTTATCGCCGAAGTCGTGGAGTTCCTCGCCGCGGGCTCCGCCGGCGCCGGGGCGCGCCCGTCGCGATGGGTCACCGCCGGAGCCATCGCCGGCGCACTGATCGGCGGAATCATCGGGACGCCGATTTTATTCGGCATCGGCTCCTTGCTCGGTGCGCTGGCCGGCGCCTTCGCCGGCGCCGCCGTCGTGGTCGCGATGGAGGGAGGCACGTTGCGCGACTCGATGACGACCGGCCTCGCTGCGCTGAAGGGGCGATTCATCGGCTTCGTCGTCAAGGTGGCCATCGCAGTCGTCATGGTCATCGTGATCGCCGCCGCGGTGGTATAGGCAGAACACAACTGACTGGGATGATTCCCGGCCGGATGTCGCTCCGCCCGGCGCCGATCCGCAGCCCGCTGCAACGCGCTAGCCTGCATGGCATAGTCCCGCCGGTGAGACTTCCCTCGGTCCAGCGCCTGCTGGTGAGTTTTCTGCACGTCTTCGGCGTGGTCTTCGTCCTGAACCTCACCGGCTACGTGGTCATTGGCATGTACGGCTGTGGCTTCGGCGGCCCTGGGGCCGGCGGTGGCGCCGGTATTGGAGGGCTTGGACTCCTAGCCATGGTCGAATCGATGCCGGTCGTGATCGTGGCCGACCTCTTAGTATCGAGGCGCGCGAGACGCGCAGGGAAGTCGCCGGTCCGCGTGTTCGTAACGACCGTGGTCGCGCTGATGCTTGTGCCGGCAGGGTGGTTGGCGTGGTCCTCTCGGGACCTTGTTAACAGGGGCCGCGCGCAATGCGTCGCGCCGTGTCTATCACGGGGTTTGCACGGCTACTGCAAGCTCCCCGGCGAGGACTCGTTTGATCGGGTAGCCGGGGACGAATTCTGGGTGCAGCCGTAGCCTTTTAGGTGCAGGCGGAAAAGCCGGGACACGGCATGCCGTGTCCCGTGTCCCGTTCTCTACGCGAAACGGATGCGCGCGTGGGTCTCGCCGCAGCCGCATGGGGAGCGGTCGAGTGCCGCGCGCAGACCCGTATCGAAGCGGAGCAGCGCCAGGCTGCGGGTGAGGGCCGTCAGGAGCAAGCGCCCAAATTGTCCGACGGGGAGCGGCTGAGCGACGTCGTCGACGATCTCTGCCAGCACGGCATCCTCGGCCAGATGCAGCCCGTCATGTGCGCGGCATTCACCGGCGGCAAATGTACAGACCGGCGGAACGGAGAGGATGCGGAAGACCTCTTGTTTCGGCGGTGCAGCCAACTCGGCTGCGTGCCCGGGCGTGAGCAGCACGGCGAACGTCTGCGGGCGCGCGGAGGCGGACTTCGCGCTGAGGAAAGCGAGCGACGGTGCGTCGACGATCAGTGCGCTCGGTTGGACGATGTCCCAGATGTCGACCGCGCGTTGCAGCGCGGCCTCGTTGGTCACCGGTCCGACCGGCAGCGCCAGCGCATCGAGCGCATCGAGTGCGTCCGAGATGGCCAGAGTTCCCGGCGTGACGAGTCCACCGTCCAGGCAGTCCGAGGTGCGCGTGCGCGGCGCGATCCCGGCGCGGCGCAGCGCTCGCGCGCCGAGTTGCGCCTCCGCGTCGAGGTCGGCGCGCGTCCAGGCAATCGGGGTCGGGTGCGGCAGGCCCGCCGTCGCCAATCCGGCGCGGATGAAGGGTGCCGGCTCGAGCTGAAAGCGACCGAACGGCGGATGCGCCTCGACCTCGGCTGCGAAATCAGCGCCGCTCAGAGCCGGGCGCGCTTCGAACCGTTGCTCCGTCGCATAGAAGCCGCTGCGTCCGGCGCGCGCGCGGTCGAGCAGCGCGCGCAGACTGGCTGCTCGGCGCTCCGCCAGAGCCTCCGGCGCGAGGCCTTGCACCGAGTGATCGTACAGCACGGTCGCGTTCTTGTTCGGCGCGGCTAACATGTGTTAGCTCGCTAACACCGTGCCGCGATCGCGGCAAGATCGCGGAGAGGAGAACGATGTCGTACGAGACCGTGCTGTTCGAGGTCAGCGATCGCATCGCGACCATCACGTTGAATCGGCCGGATCGGCTGAACGCGATGAACCAGCAGATGAAAGAGGATCTGCGCGAGTGTTGGCAGCGGGTGAAGGACGATGCGGAGATCTGGGTCGCCATCATCACCGGCGCAGGGCGGGCATTTTCCAGCGGCGCGGACGTCGGATCACTCGATTCGCGCGGCTTCACCAAGATCGACCGCTGGCGCGAGCTGTGTATGCACGAGGGCATCCGCGCGCTTCCGACGCCGCGGCGCATGAACGTGCACAAGCCGGTGATCGCGGCGGTGAACGGCATCGTTGCCGGCGTCTCGCTCGACCAGGTCACCGAAGCCGACATCCCGATCGCGTCCGAGCAGGCGACATTCGTCGACCCGCACGTGTCGATCGGCTACGTCTCCTCGCACGAGATGGTCAACATGGCGCGACGCGTGCCGGTTGCCGCCTGTCTGCGCATGGCCCTACTGGGTAGCCAGGAAAAAATGAACGCGCGCCGCGCATACGAGATCGGACTGGTCACCGAAGTGGTCGCGCACGAACAACTGCTGCCGCGCGCCCAGGAGCTCGCTGCCATGTTGTGCAAGAACGCGCCGCTGGCCGTGTGGGGCACGAAAATGGGAATCCTGCGCGGCCTCGGACTGCCGATCGAGCAAGCGGAGGAGATCGCGGCCGGTTATTTGGAGGTCGTGGAGCAGTCGGACGATCACGCCGAAGGACCGCGGTCGTTCGTTGAGAAACGCAAGCCGGTATGGAAGGCACGGTGAAGCGCTAACCGCCTTCAGAGGAACAGCATGGATCTCACCTACACTCCGGAAGAAGAAGCGTTCCGCCGCCAGGTCCGTCAGTGGATCGCGGAGCATGTGCCGAAGCGCACCGACGTGCGCGATCTCGAGGCCTCGCGCGCGTGGCAGCGGGCGCTGCACGCGGCGGGTTTTCTCGGCGTCGGCTGGCCGGCGGAATACGGCGGCGCCAAGCTGACGAAGATCCAGCAGGCGATCCTCAACGAGGAGTTGGCACGCGCCAACGCGCCGGGGGTCATCAACTCGATGGCCATCTGGTGGGTCGGCCCCGCGATCATCAAGTACGGGACCGACGAGCAGAAGCGTCGCTTTCTGCCGAAGATCCTCAATGCTGAGGAGATCTGGGCGACGGGGTACTCCGAGCCGGGCTCTGGGAGCGACATGGCAGCGGCGAAGACGCACGCGGTACGCGACGGCGACTTCTATGTCGTCACCGGGCAGAAGGTGTGGACGACGATCGCTCACCTTTCCGACTGGTTCTTCGTCCTCGTACGCACCTCGACAGAGGGCAAGAAGTGGGCCGGCTTGAGCCTGCTGCTGATGGACCTGCGCTCCCCGGGTGTGGAGGTCCGGCCGATCCGGCAGATCACCGGCGATAGCGAGTTCAACGAAGTGTTCATGCACGAGGTTCGCGTGCCGGTCACCAATCGGCTCGGCGCCGAAGGCCAGGGCTGGGAGGTGGTCACGTCGGCCCTCATCAACGAGCGCACCGGAATTGCCGGCTCGATTCGCACCGAGCAAGTGCTGGCGCGGCTGGTGGGACTCGCGCGCGTCCGCCATCTGACCGCCGATCCCATGTGGCGCCAGCGGCTCTCCGACCTCGCGATTCGGGCGCAGATCACCAAGGCCTCCGGACTGCGCGCCATGACCGACGACTTGAGAGGGCGCATGAATCCGCACCTCTCTGCCGGGATGAAGCTCCTCTCGACCGAGTTGACCCAGCGCTTCTCCGAGGCCGCCATCGACTTGCTCGGCATCGACGGCGCCCTCTGGGACGATGACGCCCCCGACGACGGCAAATGGGCGTATCAGTTTCTCTACGACCGCTCGATGACGATCGCCGGCGGCACCAGCGAGGTGCAGCGCAACATCGTCGCGCAGCGCGTGCTCGGATTGCCGAGGAACTGATTCTCGAGTAGGCGAGCGAGCACCGCGCGTTGCGTTCCCGCACGCCGGTATTATCGGAGTGGACATGCCGATTTACGAGTATCGTTGCGATGCGTGCAGCGCGGTCTTCGAGGAGCTGACGCTCTCGGCCGCGGAGCGGCCGGCGGTGCGCTGTCACGCGTGTGAGAGCCGCCGGGTCACGCGCCTGCTCTCGGCGTTCGCCGTGCAGAGCGCGGCAAGCGACTCGCGTCCCGTCGAGCCGGGTGGGTGCGGTGCGTGTGGCGCGCCGCGCCGCGGCATGTGCGGGGAATAGGATCGCCTCGCGCGACGTACCCCGAGTGCGCGCGCTTACGTCGTGCGCTCCAGGAACGCTTCACGGATTTGTTCGACGCGCTTGCGACTGATGCCGGCGTCCAGGTAGCCGACTCGCGAGGCCGAGCGAATGGCGATTACGTGCGCCTGCGGATCGGCCACGCACTCGACGTCGTCGACAAACTGCAACAGGCGGCTGGTGAACTCCGCATGCAAGGCGACATCGTCCGCGTCGGTGATCTCCGCGCGCGGCATGTCTTCGATGACATCGCGCAACTGTTGCATCGCGGTAATGTGATCGCCCGTGTACGGGATGGGGTCGACGTGATGCTCGGGATCGGTCGCTTCGCTCGACACGCAGTTCGACGAGCTGCAGGGACGCAGCTCGGTTGCCGTCGCGGGAAGCCGTTGCACGCGCCCCGAACACGCGGCGGCGACCGCGAGGAGCGCCAGGGCTGAACGACGCATGTGCGACCCTCAACTCTTCGGGGTGTATTTCACCAACACGCGGTCGCCGCTCTTGAAGCCGTCGCGGAAATTCTGTTCGTGCGTCGACCAGCCGTCGGGATACTTCTTGGCGTAGGTCTTCATCATCAGCTCTTGAATCGAGGGGTCGTTGACGAGGCTGCCGGTGGCCGTGAACGATGGACCGCCGACACTGCCGACGGCGATTTTCGCGTCGGGCCGGCCGGCTTTGATGCGGCGGACTCGCCACGACGTGGGCCGCGTGCCGACATAGACAGCGCCGTCGTGAAACAGAAACCAGATCTCGGCGGGAGTGCTCAGACTACCGCTTTTGCGCGTCGATGAGATGTAGACGAACTTGCTGTTCTCCAGCGCCTTTTGCAGCTCGGGCGACAGGCCCGCGACGGCCTGCCAGGGCAGCACGAGCAGCGCAACGAACAGGATGGCGAATCGATATGCCCGGCCCCGCATGATCTCCTCCGCGCGTCAGATGGATCGAGACTAGGTTGCGCGGCGTTGCAGCGCAACGGGTCGCGTGCGCTGGAGCGAGTGTGCTAGCCAGGGCGCCATGCCTGACGCCCACCGATCGCGGAACTGGGGAGGCGTGCTGCTCGTCGCGGGGTTGGTTGTCGTCGCGATCGGCGGCGCGTTGGCGCTGCACTTTGGCCAGCGGCGCCACGACGTATTGCCCTTCGACATCGACGCCGAGTATCCCCCGGACAAGGCGCTCGTCGGCGGCGAAGTCCTGTCGTCGACCCTCGCGGTGCTCATGGATCACGAGCTGCACGGCGGCACGGGGTGGCGGCCCAACGATTTCTTCCTCTGGGGTCCGTGGCTCGGACCGGACAACAATGCCAGCCGCCAGCTCGGCATCATCCAGGCGCTGCGCGAGAGCGTGCGGGTATTCAAGGATCATCTGACGAAAATCTCGTCGAATGAGTACGATCCGAATCTGAAAGAAGCCGACCTGCTATTCCGCAACGACGAGACCAAGTTCTGGTGGCCGTCAGCCGAAGGCCGCTTTACCGCGGGCGTCCAGGCGCTGCGCCGCTATCGCGACGGCCTGGAATCGACGCCCCCGACATCGAAGCCGCTCCAGCGCCGCAACGTCGAGCTGATCCGGCTCTTCCAGAGCTGGAGCGACTTGCTCGGCGACGCCCACGCCGAGCTGTTCAAGGATACCGAATCCGACGGCAGCCTTGTGCGTATGTGGAATACGGATGACTACTTTTACCACGCTCAAGGCATGGCCTATGTGATCTATCACCTCATGGAGGCCATCAAGCGGGAGTATGCGGTCGACCTCATCAATCGACCCAGCATCGCGAGTCTCTTCGACGACGTCATCCACGCGCTGGGCAAGGCGGCGGTGATGAAACCGTTCATCGTCCTCGACGGCGGTAGCGAAGGCCTCACCGCCAATCATCGCCGCAACCTCGACGTCTATATCGTGGAAGCCCGGCAGAAGATTTATTCGATCCGCGAGGAACTGGAAAAATAAGGCCACGGCATGCCGTGTCCCTATTTCAACGCGCTCCGGGTATGGAGCTCGGCGATCGCGTCGTCGATCACGGCGCGCTCCCGGGCCAGGAAGTCGGCCACCGCGCGCGCCAGGCCGGCATGCGACACGTAGTGCAGGCTGTGCGTCCCCGCGGCGTCGAACCCGCGCCAATGCTTGTAGTCGCCGCCGGCGCCGGGCTCGAAACGCTGCAGCCCGCGCGCAATGCAGTGCTCGATGCCCGCGTAGTAACACACCGCGAAATGGAGGTACCGGACTTCCCGCAGGCATCCCCAATAACGGCCGTACAACACGCCGGCTTTCTGGACGTTGATCGCGCCGGCCACGATCTCGTCGCCGTGGCGCGCGACGACGAAGCACAGTCGCCGCTTCCAGCGCCGGCGCAATTCGTCGAACAGGCGCTGGTTGAGGTACTGCCGACCCCAGTACAGCTTTTCGATCGTCGAGAGATAGATCCGGAACATCGGGGCGAAGAGCTCGTCGGGGATCTCGTCGCCCTCGTGCACCGAAATGATGATGCCGTGCTCGCGGACGGCGCGTAATTCGCGGCGCGCCTGCGTGCGCCGCTTGCTGCGCAGCGCGCCGAGGTACCCCTCAAACGACTCATAGCCGCCGTTCGACCAGTGGTACTGCAGGCCCCGGCGATGCAGGAATCCGGCTTCGCGCAACGCCGGCACTTCGTCTGCGGCGCAGAAGTTGACGTGGACGGAGGACATCGCATTTGCGCTGCAGAGGTCGCGCAGCGCCTGCGCAGCCTGCGGCAGGAGCGTGGCCCGGGAGTACTCCGGGTGCGTGAGGATGCGCTGGCCGGCGGCAGGGGTGAACGGCACGCCGACGAGGAGCTTGGGATAGTACGCCATGCCGGCCCGTTCCGCCGCCTCCGCCCAGGTGTGATCGAAGACGAATTCGCCTTGGCTGTGGCTCTTCAGATACATCGGCGCGGCGCCGATCAGCCGGCTATTGTCACGCAGGGTGAGATGGTGCGGTGCCCAGCCGCGCTTGGGCGCGACGCATCCCGACTGTTCGAGCGCGTCGAGCCAGTCCCATTCCAGGAAGGGCGAGCCGTCCTCGCCGACGAGCGCGTCCCATTCGGCGCGATCGATCTCCGCGATCCGGCGGACCAAAGCGAGCTGAACCGACACGCCGGTCATCCTACACGGGCCGGCACGGCGGTCGAGAGGTAGGCGCGTTCGGCAATTGCGCGTGACGTTACGTCACGGCACGAATCCCATGTCGAAGTTCGCGGCGGTCCAATAATCGGGGCCACTGTAGCCGAGCGTCGAATCGAGCGGCAGCAGGCTGGCCAGGGTGCTCGCGCTGGTGATGCCGAGCCAGTGCTTGAAGATCGTGCCGTACACATCGCGCATGTCCGTCGAGCGCGCGCCGTTGCTGTGATCCTGCTTGTACGCGGTATTGCCGTCGTCATCGAGCGCCGCCGCATCGATGTTGGGATGTTCCCCGTACACACCGCCGTGCACGCCGCCGCCGATGACGAACATCGGGCCCTGCGATCCGTGATCGGTCCCGCTGTCGTTCTGTTGGATCCGGCGGCTGAACTCGCTCCAGATCATCACGCTCACTTTGCTGGCAAGATTCTCCTTGCCGGAACCGCTGGGCGCGCCGAGCGCGATGTCGGCGAGATCGGCGAAAAAGACCTTGAGCGCGTCGCCGACTTCCTGGTGCAGCTTGTACTGTTGATCGGCGGGATCCTCGGCGCCCTGGTTGGAATGCGTGTCGTAGCCGCCGTTGCTGAGCTCGAACAGGCGCGCGCTGACGTTGGGAACGCCGCGCGCCACGCCATAGATCACCTTGGCGATCTCGCGCAGGCCGCGCGCGGTGCTGGTCTTCGGATACATGGCGCTGAAGCTCGCGCGGTCATCCAGGTAATCCTGGTGCAGCTGCGGGTAGCTGTTGGTGGCGAGCAGCGTCGATGCTCCGGTGCTCCCGAGATACTGCATGAACGGATTCCCATTTGCGGCGGCGGCGGCGTAGAGCGCGTTGAACGCGGCATCCTTGAAAGGCGTGTCGTCGAGTGGGTCGAGCGGCATCTGGCCCGGATCGTAGTACGAATCGTCGTACGGGAAGCCGAAATCGCTCAGCTGGTCGAACACCAGGACGCTCGTCGCCGTCTGCGCGTATTCGCCGGCGACCTCGCTGCCGATGTTGACGGCGGGAATGTCCGAGCTCGCATAGCCGGCGGCGGCCAGATAGCGGCCCACCCATCCGGTGCCGGGCGCGCTGAGCGGGGCGCCTTGGCGCCAGATCGAGCGCGAAACATCGTGCGAGAGGCTGTACTGCGGATACCCGCAGCCCTGTACTACCGCCACCATGCCTTGGTCGTAGAGGTCGCGCAGACTGGCGAATCCGGGGTGGAACCCGAGCTGATCGCCGGTCACGTCCGAGAACGCTGTCGTCGGTACCAGCGGATCGACGATGCGAATTCCCCCCGGACCGGTATTGCGCGCGGCCTCGTAGGCTGCACGCAACGCGCCGCCGACTGGAATCACGGTGTTCAAGCCGTCGTTGCCGCCGTCGAGGAAGAGGACGATCAGGTACCGGTCGCCGATGGTCGAGGCCATCGCCTGCCGCAGCCACGGCGTGCGGAAGAGGCTCGGGCCGAACATCATCCCCGCCGTTGCGATTCCGGTGCGTGTGAGGAACTGCCGCCGGCTGATTGCCATCGATCCTCCTCGGCCGCTGTCAGTGGAGCTGGTAAATCGGCGACTGCAGTACGGTGGCGACGAGGCCGTTGAGCTTGCGATCCCGCACTGTGTCGTCGCCGAGGTCGACGGCTGCGCCCGGGCCGGCGCCGTCAGTGACGTAATTGATCAGCGCGTTGCGTTCGGTAGTGCCGACCTGGTCGTCGACGCCGAGCAATGTCGTGACCGCATCGACGATCGCGCCGGGATCGGTCAGGCTCAGATCGATCAGCCGATCGGGGCGGAACGAGGTGCCGCCACCGCCGCGCGCGCTGGTGAGGTCGCGCGCGAAATCGTAGCGCGCCAGTAAGGTCGCGCTGCTGAGCCAGCCGGTCTCCCAGTCCCAGCCGAACACGCTCGGCGGCTCGAACAGCGTCTGGCCCATGTTGGTGAGCTGATCGCGAATGGCCGCGTAATCACCGCCGTTGACGTATTGATAGCGGCTGCGCAGCTTCATGCCGAGCGTGCGCAGAGTGGAGACGACGAAGTCGATCGGCCACTTCACCGACTTCACCGTCCCGGCGGCCGGCGCCGCAGCGGTCAGATAGAAGTCGTCATGGACGAAGATGGCTTTGAGCAACGGCGTCAGCTCGAAGGAGGCGGCGAACCCGGAGCCGTCCACGACGTCGTGAACGAAGCTCTGCGTCGGGCTCGGATGCGCGAAATAGGTGATGAGCTTCTGCGCGATGTAGTCGGCCGTCGTCCCCCGCTCGCTGCCGGTGGGTCCGTAGCGGTGCTGAAAGATGATGTCGATGACGTTGTCGATCTCCGCCTCGTAGTTCGTGCCCGCGTCGAAGCTCTGGCCGCTCGGGTTGTTGAAGTCGCCGCGCGACTTGTACATGACCTTGGGGCCGCGCGGCGGGTTCCAGCCCTCGATCACATCGCCCTTGTCGTGATCGCCGTGGCGCAAGAAAGCGACGCCCTGCCGGTCATACGTCCAGCCGCTGAAGGCGCGGGCGATCTGGACGATGTCCTCCTGCTCGTAGTTCGGATTGCCGAGCGGATCCTTGACCCCGAGCGTGAAGAGCTCCTGCAGCTCGCGGGCGTAGTTCTCGTTCGGCTCGTCCTTGTCGTTGCGGACGGTATCGAGGAACTCCATCATCGCCGGATCTTTGTTGATCGCCTTGACGAAGTTGCGGAAGTTTCCGTTGCAGAACGTGCGCAGCAGCCGGTTCTGCTCGCCCATGAGGCCGGTGTCGCCGACCTTGTCGTAACTGGTGGCGAAGTGGTCGTGCCAGAAGAGGACGAGCTTCTCCTGCAAGACCAACCGGGTCTTCACCATGTACTTGACCCAGCTCGCGTGCAGGTTCTCGACATAGCGCCCGCCGGGCTTGAAGTGCGTCGGGGTGAAATCGAGTAGGTGGTCGGCGGCGGCGCCGCGCGTCGGGAAATCGCCGACGAGCGCCTGCGCCGCGTCGACGCTGGCGCCGAAGCCCGTGCGGCGCAGGAGGTGACGGGCGTCGGGTAAGATGAGTGGCGTGCTGTCGCTCATGCGCCGTGCACTCCTTCCTCAGTAGGTGCCGGGTACCCAGATATGATCCGGCGTATCCGGGGGCGCTCCTGCCTCGACCCAGTCCTTGATGATCTGTGTTCCTAGGCTGTTTCCTGGTGGGATCCTCTAGAGTCG
>JGI12186J15620_100407_pt1 | contig 35814 bp, 42 predicted proteins | sample FosCloommunities_FD_15620 | JGI IMG/M metagenome (IMG submission 15620) | reverse complement strand
CCGTTCCGGCGGACGAAATTGGCGAGCCGCTGCGTGGCAGGCGAGATGGCTGCATCCGACATGGACAGGTACGTATAGACATTGGCTCGTGCGACCCGATTATATCCGACCGAGTGCTCGATTGGTCCTGTGATCGGGAAAAACTGCGTGCGGCAAGATTTTGCGCCCATGTAACATCGTTGCATTATGATGGCCTCAAGTCGGGCGGTCTCCTGGAATCTTCTATCCGAGCTACGAGCCCGACCTATGTTCGCCTCTGCAAATCTCATCACAAGGGCAAGGCTCTTCCACGATCCCTTTGAAGATCTTTCTAGAGTTTCATTGTGATGGCGGTTTTCGCTCTGTCCCTTTTGGCCAGCGGCGGCACACTACCGCGAGGTCAGCCATTATAGGGAATGGTATGAGCATACGCCGACCTCATTTGAATGGCTTGAATCTTATCCACCCTTAAGGTTGATGAGGAGGCGAGACAACAGGCCGGCGATCAAGCTGAAACGATCTGTTGCGATAGATAGACTTCCTGTTGAGAAATTCGCGCCCACCCATGCACTGTCTTCTACCGAAGCCGTGCCCGTCGGCTCGTCCGCTGGACAAGTTATAGGCGTGGGAACTCCCGTGTCCCATCGTGGAATTTCGCTCCCGCCGGAAAGCAACTCGGGTTGCGTCACATGGGCCTTTTGCGGACCTGTTTTCGGATGGCCTGGGTCTTGGGTGACAATGTGGACCAACTCGTGAACAATCACATAGGAAACAGCACAGGCCATCACTCGCTCGCGCTCGCTGACCGGTCTTTCCCGAAGTTCCCGCTCGAGAATCCTCGCAATTTGATTGCAATCGACGAATATGAACGGCTGAATTCTACCTCCGACGAGATTGACCCAGCCGAGAGGAGTGCTGCCGGCTGCCGAGCCCGTGTCTCGGCCCGAAGCGCAGTCCCCGCGGAGTGCAACTTGAACGACATCGAAGAATTCAGTGCCCTTCGCAAGTTGTTTCCGCTGCGCCAAGACAACTGGGCGTCCAACTATTTTCGATAGACGCATACGCCCCAGAGCCCCGACGACGCTCTGCCAGAAGTTACCGGAAACCCGTCGAGAGAACTCGAACACTAATCCTGTGGCGGAAGAGGAAGAAGCTGCGGCCACGGACGCAGGTATTGTAGAGGGTGCCAAAACAAGAGACAACCAAACGATGAGCAAGAGCCGGACCGCGTTGCACCGTTGCCGCAAATGCCATCGCATCCGCGAACCATAAAGCGACGCTATACATCAGTCCAATTGATTGTTAAGATGACGATCATCTCTATGGGAGATGACGAACCGATGGAACTGAGACAACTTGAGATTTTTCGAGCACTCGCGGAAGAACTCCATTTCACAAAAGCGGCGGCTCGCGTCCATTGCGTGCAGTCGAACGTAACCACGCAGATACGTGCGCTCGAGATTGAGCTCGGCACACGACTGTTTGACCGGCTAGCGAAGCGGGTGGTGTTGACCGACACCGGCCGCCGTTTTTTGCCTTACGCCGAGCGGATACTTTCGACGGTCGAAGAAGGGCGCGCCGCGGTGGGACAGCACGCCACACCCTGTGGACCACTGCGCATCGGTACTCCGGAATCGGTTCTCACTTATCGCTTGCCCCGCATTCTTGGCCGCTTCCGGAAACTCTATCCAAAAGTGGAACTCAGTTTTCGCCCGTATCTGGATCTTGGCCTAGTCCATTTGCTTGAAAGTGGAGAATTGGATCTTGCCGTATGGATGGAGGACGCAATTCGGAATGATCGCCTGAAGGCGGTGCGTCTGCGAAACGAGAGACTCGTGTTTATCGCCGCGCCGAAGCACCCGCTGGCCGCAAAGAAACGGGTGACTCCGCACGACTTGACCGGTCAAACCCTGCTCTTGACCGAAGCGGGATGCAGCTACCGGACAAAACTCGACCAGTTGCTTTCGGTGATGAGCATTCGCCCGGAAAGCATCACGGAGTTCTCGAGCGTCGAGGCCATCAAAGAGTGCGTGTCGCTGGGAATGGGTCTGAGCTTGTTACCGGAGATTGTCGTAGACCGAGAGTTGGCGCGGCAGCAACTCGTGACCCTGGCTTGGGCCGGCGCGGAAATGGGAATAGCCACCCATGTGGTCTGGCATAAGGACAAATGGATTTCTCCCGCTCTTGGCGCTTTTATCTCGCTGCTGGAGCAGATGCTGAAAGGGCCCGCAAGTGCGCCACGCCATAGGCGTCCGAATGCAGACAGCGGGCCCAAGGCCGCCTGATGTGTCCCTATCGAGCGGTGCGAGTGCGGCACTCCTACGAGGCGCGGAGGGTTCAATCGAGATTTTCTAGCCGCGCGGAGAACTGACCCGCAAGGTTTCGCCAACTGTCTTTTGGGGCCTTTAGCCCGCGAAAACTCATGAAAAATCAGCTGCCCCCGGCGCACGGAAGACCGAGCGGGACGTTGTCGATTCTGTGGCTATTCGAAGGCGATGATACTTTCGGTAGGCACAGTGGATCGTCGCTGTCCGCGAAAACGGAACTGCGCCATCACTAATCTCACTTCTTCAGCCAGCCTTGCAGGTCGAGCCATTCGGCGAAGCGGTCGATCCAGTGATCGGTCGGCAAGTTTTGCTTGCGCATGCCGAAGCCGTGGCCGCCCTTTGCGAACATGTGCAATTCGACCGATTTGTGAGCGGCGGCCCATTTTTCGTACAAGAAGATGCTATCTGGTGCGAGGCCGAGCTGATCGTCGGTTGCTGCCACGATAAACATTGGAGGTGCATCAGCCGGTACGGCAGTGTCTTTGAATCTTGTAGCGGCTGGGTAGATCGGAGCTACGAAGGCGGGCCGACCTTCCGGAGTGTATTGGAAGCCGACTCCGGCTGCGACTTCCCCGCCCGCAGAGAAGCCGATGATGCCGACACGGTCGGGAGAAATGACCCATTCGGACGCATGCAGCCGAACGTAGGTAACCGCAGCGAGTCCATCAGCGATCGATAGCGGAATGATTTTGGCCGTGATCTCTGCAAACTTTTGCCGGTCTGAAATCAGGTTAGTGAATTCCTGAGTGGCGTCCTCGCCGGTGTGCGCGAGGCGGTACTTCAACACAAAGGCGGTGACGCCCTTCGCCGCCAAGTACTTGGCGACATCGTTGCCCTCACTGTTGATGGAGAGAGCCATAAAACCGCCGCCCGGGCAGACGACGACGCCGGTGCCGTTCTTTTGCTCTGGCGCAGGTTTAAAGACGGTGAGGGTCGGCTTGGTCACGTTAGCGACGACTTCGGTGTTCCAAACTGTTGAGAAGTATTCCTTCTCCGGATAGTTTTCCGGAGCGGAGCCAGGAGGCGTGCCTTCGTAGAGGGGAATGACGTCTTGGGCGGATGCGAGCGATGCCGCAAAGATGACAAGGCCGAAGGTTCGCAAGAGGAGGTTTTTCATTCGCGGACAGTCTAACAAATAGGGAGAGAGGAAACACTTTTTGGTCGCCATGCAGTTGTCGTTCACCAAAATCCACGAGCAACTTTAAAATCAACAGATTAGCCACCCGGCTCGTAGCATTGTTTACCGCAGGAAGCTTCAACACTCCAAGAGGTTTGGCGATGGACGACGGAGAAGCGGCGCGCGAGCGGACGGACCCTTTCGCGGAGCACAACAGGTTACGGCGTAGCCATTTCAGGTGTGGGCGGGTGAAGTCCCCGTCACCAATTACCGGCGGGGCCCCGAAGTGATTTGATCCGCAGCCTGGAGCTAATCAGATTGCGCCTGCCAAAAACTCCGTCTGATTCCTTCGGTTACCTGCCTTGTCCGTGGACTACTCCCACCACAGAGAAGATCGACCGGGATGTTGTTGATTCTGTGGCCCGTCGACCGCGATGATGTTCGGTAGGCACAGTTTGGGACGGCCGCGCCGCGCTCACTTTCACAGAACTGCAAATAAATACTTACAAAGCTGCAACCTAGAATTCGTAGCGTGGTGATTCTGCTTACTTCATCCGATTTCGATTCCCAACACCCCCTGGAGGTCAACCAAATGTCAGCAAAAACCTTGAGACATCGCGTACCGATGCGCGTGATGCTAATTTCGCTCCTTGCCGCTCCGTTGATTTGCGTCTATACCGCGAGGGCACAAAACGGCAGTGCGTTCTTCTTCCCGGGAAATCTGGTGGTTAGTCGGAGCGTTTATGACAATAATCCCGGCAACGTCCAGGTGGGGATGACACTGCCACCCAGCTGCACGAACAGCTGTGTACAAGCGGTCGTCGATGGTACTTACCCGTTCGTGTGGAACAACGCTCCTGTAGATGGAAGCTTTGGAATTACCTCGAAAATCTTTCTCGATCAAATCACCACAACCGGTACCCTCATCAACTCGCTTGAAGTGCCCAACAGTTCCCAAAGGGGCGTTCCGCCTACCAAGGATCAAATGGTGACAAGCTTCTCCTCGAAGTCGGAATTGGCTTTGAACCTCTCGACAGATGGCCGCTTTCTCACATTCATGGGCTATCTTGCGCCGATCAATGCGCTTGACGTCTCGAATTCCAACACACCTGCGGTTGTCGATCCGACGAATCCTGTTGGGGAGAGTTTTTACCGGACGTTTGCGCAAATCGATCAACGCGGGAAATTGCGATTTACGAAAACGAATGCGTATAGCGGCAATAACGGCCGCGCGGCGATCCTGAACAATACACAGGGGGCGAATGTCGTCTACACTTCGGGCAACGCTGGCAACGGCGGCAATCCCCAGCCTGATGGCATCATTATCGGGGCGGGCGCGCAGATCCTAACGCCTGAGGTGAAGTCCCTGGTTGCACAATCCCCTGGATTGCCCACACCCGTAGCGAGCTTCAACATTACGCAACTCAACGAGCCTCCCGACAAAATCGGAAAAGATACAAACTTTCGCGGTTTGACGATCTTCGACAATGTCCTCTACTACAGTAAGGGGAGCGGCGGCAATGGAATCAACACGGTGTACTTCGTCGATCCGACCGGCACAGTCTGTACAAATACTAGTGGCGTCGGTCTTCCTGTCGCTGGTGCTACTCTTCCGACATCACCACTCGCCTACGACCCCGACCCCGCGGTGATTCAAGCGAAGGGCCTCGATCCAAACAACATGTGCATCTTGACAGGCTTTCCCATTGCAACCAAGTCCAAAACTTCGTTTCCGTTCGGCATATGGTTTGCGAATGCAAGCACTCTCTACGTCGCGGACGAAGGTAACGGCAATACCGGAAGCACGGTCGACACTTTTTATGAGCCAGCCGCGGCGCAAACGACTGCCGGGCTCCAGAAATGGGTTCTGGTTTCTGGCCAGTGGCAGCTCGCTTACACGCTCACTGCTGGCTTGCATCTCGGAGTACCGTACATCGTTGCGGGCTATCCGACGGGGAATAATTCGGGCACTGGCGGCACGGGATTCCCCTGGGCGCCGGCAACCGCCGGGCTCCGCAATATCACAGGAGTCCTTAATGGCGACGGGACGGCAACGATTTATGCTATCACTTCTACGATCAGCGGGAACGGTGATCAGGGTGCCGATCCGAATAGATTGGTCGTGATCACGGACAAGTTGGACGCAAGTGGCCCGACTCCCCCAAGCGGAGAGAGTTTTGCTACGCTGAGGACTGCCGGTTTCGGCGAGGTGCTGCGAGGCGTATCCTTCACCCCGAGCCGGTAAAACGCCACCATAGGCTGCGAGCTCGATAGCGAAGAGGGGGCGGGCCGAACTTTTGGAAGTTCGGCCCCTGATTGGCGTTCACACGAAGGTCGCCGCAATGGCTCCAGCACCGCATTTCCTAGATTTGACCGATAACTGGATTGTTAGCAGGGTAGCACCGGCCTAAATCCCGCGGGACAGCCTGCCAACGGTTCCATCTCACCGCGGCTAGCTCCTGCCAGTGGTCCTCCGGCAGCGACGGATGCCAACATAGGCGATGCCGAAATCCCACACGAAAGAAACGAGAACGAAACAAAAACTCAAGAAGGCACGAGTGTGCTACGGGCTCTGCGGATTTCTCTCTGCCGCCTCAAGCGCTCCAATCGAGTGGAGGACTTCAAGAAGCACACAAAGTTGGTAGCGCTTGCGATGCCTTGCTCAGGCGTCAATTTTAATCGGGTTGTCGTTCGCCAAGATCCACCCGGTTTTGGTGCGATCACAATGTAACAGTGTTACATTGGCTCAGAATCTTGCCGACAGTTTTTGCGGCCTACGGGCACAACGCGGTGATCGGTTGCCGACACCGCCCATCGGAGGAACCATGACCACCGCAACCACTCCCGGTTCCACCCGGCGCGAACCGGAACTCGTCGGACAGACCGTCATCGTGATCGGCGGCAGCGCAGGCATTGGGCTCGAAACAGCTCGACGCGCACGGGCTGAGGGTGCCGATGTAATCCTCACCGGCCGCAATCCCCAACGCCTCAAGCAAGCAGTGCTGGAGGTCGGCGCGCGACACAGCGAAGCCTTCGACGCCAACGACGCGGCTTCCTTGGAGAGGTTCTTCCGGGGCCTGCCAACACCGATCGACCATGTGATGGTCACGGCCGGCGGCCCGCACTATGGGCCCTTGCTTGCGATAGAGCTCGAGCATGCGCGCCGCGGTCTCACCGAGCACGTGTTGCTGGCGATCCAAGTGGCTCAAAGCGCGTCCCGCAAGGTGAGGCCCGGCGGCACGCTGCTATTCATGGGCGGCACCGGCGGCCGTCACCCGAGCGCCGTCCTTGGAATCGCCTCGGCGGTTACCGTTGCGATGCCCGCGCTGGTCGCAAACCTCGCGCTCGAGCTGGCACCTGTCCGCGTCAACCTGATCGCGGCCGGCTTTGTCGACACGCCACTGTCGGCATCACTCCTGGGAGAGGACCTCGACAGGCGCCGCGATGAGCTTCGCGCGACGCTGCCAATCCGGCGCGTCGTCGGACCGGCCGACGTCGCCGCCCTGGCCGTTCACATCATGACCAACACAGCGCTCACGGGCGCGACGTACGACATCGACGGCGGCCAGCAGCTAGTGGCGAGATGACAAGCAATTGTTAGGGCGATTGAAAAGAGTGGCCGTAGGTTAGAAACTTCTTGCTCGCTCGTGATCTTACTTCCGCGGACCTTTACACGCTTGACGTAGAGTTACCCTGATCGTATCCCGACAAATTGCTATCCGTCACGTCGCCGAATAGCTTGTTTGGCGCTGCTTTCGGTTCCCTCGCTCGGTTTCCTGCCGGTACCCTGCGAGCATCTGTCCCAGGAACCCGCCTATTCGGCTCGCAGCCGCCGTCATGAACACTCCCTTCAACGCGTCAAGAGAACCGTTGCTCTCCCGCTCTGTCTTCCTCGCTCTTGGCTCAGCTTCCTCCACCACCCCTCGCTCCTCCCTCCGCACCGATGCGTCCGAATACTCCCTCTGTCGCTTCCCGTTTCCGCTTCGCGTTAGCAACGCCGCCAACAGCATGCCTCCTCCCAGCGCTACCGTCAGCATCGTCAGCGGACGCTCCTCAAGCTGTGTCCGCCAATGAAACGCACTTTTAACTTTCTCCTCTAGCTCGTTCAGGTTGTCCTCAAGATCTTTCCGCGTCCGGTGGATTTGTTCTTCTATTTGATCCGATGTTTCGCCCATTGCACGTTCTCCTTCACCGCCTGTACCGTCTTCGTTGGAACGGGATCGATTTGCTTCAACGCTGTCCGGCTCTTCGCCACCAGAATTCCACCGGCTATCGCCAGCACTCCGCCCACAATTAGTGCCGCCAGCCATGGCGCCACCACCCGCGACAGTCCATAAACCGCCGCCAGAAGCAGAAATCCCAAACCATATAGCCCTAAAATTGTTCCCGTCGCCAGAACTGCTGCGGGCTTCGACGCTTTCTGCGCCTTCTCTTTGACTTCGACTTTCGCCAGGACAACTTCCGACCGGATAATCTGCTGTATGTTCCCTACGATGTCCTGCAACACATCCGACACCTTCCTCTGCGGTTGTGGTGCGGTGCTCATTCACTCGCTCCTGCTATCCGCCCTAACCTAGTTCGACCGCTGTAATCCACGCGCGATCAGAAATCCCAATATCGCCGCCACTGCTAGCGAACGCCCGGGATACTTCTTCACCACTCCCCGCACGTCTTCCACGATTCGTTCCACATCGCGTTCCCGCAGATAATTCGCCCCGACTTGGATCCTGTCCGCCGCCGAATGCGCCAACTGCGACATCTTGTCTGTCCGCGAGTGCAGCGACGTCGCCGTCCACGCCAATGCGTTCGCCGTGGATTCCCTCGAACCATCGATCCGGTCGGTCGTTTTTCGTCCTAAGTCATTCAGGCTTTCTTTGGCATCCTGCGTTTTATCCTTAAGGTTTCTCTTCATCCGTGCGGCCGCGCCGCTTCCCGTCGATACGTCAGCCTCGGATTCCCGTTCATTCGCATCCATACAAACCTCCTGCATTTACCTCGGTCATCGCCGATCCCTCTTCGTCGCGCTACAACCGATCTTCCAACCCTTATCGCCGAACAGACTAGGCGCTCGCCGCTTCCAATTCAAGGGCCAGTACCCATCCATGAAGGTTTCTCAGCCCGGTTGGGAAAGGGACCGCCTGCTGGTACGTTTCGTCGCGAGAGAGCTCGTCAAAGCGGCGGATAGCTCTCCAGAGTGATCGAAGGATGTTTTCGGTCGCGTTTATCGTATTCGTGTTTTTGAGCCGTGCCTTGAGCACCAATCGTAGTCAAGGTCCTTGCGCCTTCGAAGTTGACGGCTCCCTGTACTTCGCAAAAACATAATCCGACCATCTGATCAAGTGCCTCGATGTTCGGTAGAGGGGATGGGCGGATGTTGCAATGTGGGCAAACTCCCCTCCGTTAGGTGTAGGTTGTTACTTGTTTGATGCGCCGGCTGGGGTGGTTGTCAAACGCTGGGACTTTGTCCCGACACTGCTGGGAAGCCGCATAGCCTTCTCACCGTGCGGCCCCCAGCCGTGCCAGAAACATCGAGGCCACGGCTCCATAGAGGATAGCGCACATCGCCCCGAGTGTAAATTTTGCGCGTAAAATTTACACTTTGAGCGTCGGCAAAAAACGAAGACGAGCGAACAGCCCAGAGCCCGAGGTCCAGCGCCATTCCTCGACCTTACCAGACTGACCGAAGGGCATGGGCTCCTTGTTGTAAAGGGTACGCAATTTTTGCGGGTCACAGGATTTTGCTAGAGCTGATGCCCCAGTTCGCAAGGCACGGCATGCTTATCGAAGCGGGGGGAACAGATCATATTGGATAGAAAATTGGAGCCTCTTAGCCTCGGCGTCGGCGCGATTTTTTTGAACGTGCGTTCCATACAGGAACTCGCCGCCAAGCGAGATCGCGCCTCGAATTTTCCAAATCAGGTTTGCGGCAAGATACTGGCTGCTATGGAATGCCTCTGGTGGCTGTGTGGACAAGTTCTGTACGCGAGCGTACCCATATGTGGCTGTGGAACGCCATCGCGGGCTCCAATAATGCTGATAAGCGACAAGGCCTCCGAATGCTGGCAATGCCTGCAGTTTCCCCTGAGAATTAAGGGCCGCGTCGGATTCCTGTCCATTGAGGTCGATCAGGTACCTGCCAATTCCTTGGCCATAGTTCACCTGAAATAGAGCCGAATCGCGGGAACCCATTGAGTGTGCGCCTGCGAGAGTTAAGCCCCAACCGAATACGTGAGCCTCCCCCAAGGTCGGTGAATATGCCCGCAAGTCGCGGAAGAGACTCGAAACTTGCAAGTGTCCTCGTTCGGCATCAAACCGGTACTTCACCGCGAAGTCGGGAACCGAAGAGGTAGCACTAACATTCGAACTTACGGTCGGAATGTCTGTTAAGGCTTCCTCGGCCGAAACCGCCAGGCTGTTGCCTCCTCCAAGTGGTTGTGTGTACCGCACTTGGGCTTGAGTCGCGTCGGTATTACCGTTTGGGCCTTGGAAATCGAGGGTATCAGGGTCCGCGTCGACATCGAGAAAATTGGAGTATGTGTATCCGATCAGGAAATTTTGCAACTGCCCGTATAAATGGTAGAGATGATACACAGGCTGCACACCCTCGCCGCCAAAGAAATCATTCTCGTAGAAGAAGCGAAGCTCCCCCAGGTCAGTGTCCCGACGAACGTCAAGGCTGAATCGGGACTCATTGATGTTCAGGTTCGTGTTGCGGTAGGGGGCTAGGGCCCCGACGGGAATGGTCGAAGGGATGAACGCGGTCGGAAATCCCGCCGGCTGGAAATCGTGAATTAGATCAAGCTTGGCATAGCCGCCGAGCTGCAGCCGTGTCCGGCCATCGAGCTGAATGGAACCCTCACTTGAGGAGTACAACGGAATGTTGTCAATCCGGGGAGCAGCTGCAGGATTGTTCGATAGCACATCACGGTTGCGAATTTCCTGGTCCACTGCAGCGTTACCCCCTGGGGCAGCAACACTTGGTTTTGGAGTCACCGGAGGCGTAGTTTCCGATGCAGACCTTGGCGCCCCGCCTTGCACTCCGTGCGAACGCACTTCTACGGCCGCGAGCTTGGCCTCAACTTCGGCGAGCCTTTCTTCTAAGACGCGGACTCGCGCGTTCAGTTGGGCGATCTCCGTTTCCTGTGCGGAAACACCGCCCCTGCAGCCGAATACCATGAATAGAACCAAAGCGGATGGGCGCATGGGTTTTCTCCCTCCTATAAGCTAGAAAGGAAGCCGCCGGACGGTGCTTCCAAAGCAAATTTGAAGTGTAAATCTGCTTAGTTACGGCTTGATTGCGAATGGAAGGGGCAGATTTCCAGAAATCGGTGGTCGAGACCTTGAAAAAAATACGGATCGATGAACTTCGACGATCAATCGGCGTCAGATCCGTGCGCAAAAACCTTATGGGTTCTCCGGATCGCCCGAATACGCCCCTGCACTCGGGCAGTTATCCCCAAACAGTGATATAAAGTAGCCGAAAAAAAGTCGCTTACCGTGTTGTTCCTTCGTAAGCTCTGCATATAACCGCGGAGCGGACACAGTTTTCCTTGGAGTTGCCCATGATCGGACATTCTCTCAGTGCCGCCGATGAGCTCCTCGATGTCTGGCCCACCCTCCGTCGTTCCCAGCGCGTCGATCGCTTCGAGGCGCTGCCACGCGATCAAATGGACAATTTCTTTCTGGCTCTCGATGCGAGATCACAATCCAGGTTGCTGCTCTCTCTCCCCGAAGGCGAACGCCGTCTCTACATGCGCCTGCTTGCGCCTGATGATGCCGCCGATGTCATCCAGGAATCCAAGGCGAAACGCCAATATCTTCTCGATCTCCTGGACGACAGAACAATGAACGAAGTGAAGGCCCTCCTCGCCTTCAGAGAAGATAGTGCCGGCGGCCTCATGAATCCTCGCTTCGCCCGCCTTCGTCCCGACGCTTCAATCGACGAAGCCATCAGCTATCTCCGCCAGCAGCTCGGGCATGTCGAAACCATCCATTACGCTTATGTCCTTGATGAAAATCAGACACTTCTCGGCGTGGTGGCCCTCAAAGACCTCGTCTCCGCCGATCCCACAAAGACCGTAAAGGCTGTAATGACCACCAAAATCTACTCCGTATCGCCCAACACCGACCAAAACGAAATCGCCCATTTGCTCACTGAGCATGGCATTAAGGCGGTCCCGGTCGTCGACGAGAACCGCCACATGCAGGGCATCGTCATGGCCGATGACCTTATCGACGTTCTGCGCGAGGAAGACACCGAAGACATTCAGAAAATGGGTGGCATGGAAGCCCTCGATGGCCCCTACCTCGAAACGGGCTTCCTTGCCATGATCAGGAAACGGGCCGGCTGGCTCGTCATTCTCTTCCTCGGTGAAATGCTAACCGCCAGCGCAATGACTCATTTCGAAGAAGAGATCCAACGCGCCGTGGTTCTAGCGCTTTTCATCCCTCTGCTCATCAGCAGCGGAGGCAATTCGGGTTCGCAGGCTACTTCGCTTATCATCCGAGCGCTGGCTCTTCGCGAAGTTCGACTCAGAAACTGGTGGCGCGTCATCAGGCGTGAAGTCGCCGCTGGCGTTGCGCTTGGCGCTATCCTCGGATTCGTGGGGCTCGTCCGTATTCTGATCTGGCAATCGTTATGGCATACCTACGGCGAGCACTATGTGCTCGTCGCACTCACCATCGCCTGCAGTCTCGTCGGCGTAGTGACGTTCGGAACCCTTGCGGGTTCTATGCTCCCCTTCATCCTACGCAGGTGTGGTCTCGACCCCGCCAGCGCGTCAGCTCCGTTTGTGGCGACTCTAGTCGATGTTACTGGCCTCATCATCTATTTCACGATCGCCAAAGTCATACTCGCTGGCACTCTCCTTTAGCACGAGAGCTAAGGTCCCCACCGAAGCTGCTGTGCCTACCGAAATGGGCGTGGGGCAGCCCTCAGGAGAACACGCCGTCTCAACCTGGAAGAGAGCGCTTGCGTTATTCCGAGTGCTCTTCCGGTGCCTGCGAAACGCCGGTACCAGGCGCCCGAAGGCCTCGTTGATCTGCTCTCTGGCATTTGGCGCCGTTCCAAGCCGTTTCTATCTCGATCAATTTGAGGAGTTCAGAAAAAAGCGCGCAATCTATTTATACACACCTGGGCTGCGATAAGAGCGTGAACGATTAAAGCGTCAGAGCCTTACGGTATCTTGCTGATTCTGAAGTCGGACGGAGTTCTCGCGAGGCACGGTTCTAACGTTTCAAAGGCATTCGGGCTGATGCTTTAGCACCTGACGGGATGCGCGTGGGATTTATTCGAGCAGTGAGAAGGTGGTGGGCCGCTTGCCGTGCATATTCCGCCGGCCAAGGTTCGCCATGCAACTGTGAAGCAGCAATGGCGCCCTCGAACAACAAGTAAAGCTGCTCGGAGAGCGGCAAGGCATTCTGAGGATTGTCCCTAGATAGAAGCCCCCGGATGTAGGAACGTATCATTTCTTTGTGCTCTCTGGCGATCTGGTGCACTGGATGCGTGGGGTCTGGAAACTCCACACTTGCGCGAATGAACGCACAGCCATAATAACCTTCGGAACTAAATCGCTCATGCAGGCCTTCAAAGAGGCTCTCAATCCGATCAGCTGGCCGAGTGGAGCGTGCTTCGACAAAACTCGCGAGCCATTGCCGAAAGAGCTTGTCCTCGCGCCGAAGGGTAGCCACAATGAGGTCTTCCTTCGAACCGAAGTTTTTGTAGAGCGTCATGCGGGCGACGCCAGCTTCTTCGAGAATTGCGTCGACACTCACGGCATGAAAGCCTCTGGTGCAGAACATGCGCTGCGCAACAGAGAGCAGATGATCCTTTTTCCGCGCAGCCATAACTAAGTATACCATACGTTCTACCTAGACAGCCAAGCCGATGATAAAAGAGCGTGTAGCAATCAATCCCAAGTAGAAGAATCCTTCTATCTGCAGGCCACATCCCATTGCCTGACTGAGAGGCTCCGCGTCAGCGATGCCTAAATTATTCAGTCCAGGCGAACCATGAAATATTTTATCGACACGCATGATCGAACTAAGGGGAGTTGGCCCGCCCAGGGGGTAAGCGAAGCCGAGTTCATTGAAATCTATTTGCAATTTGAAACGGCATGCGAAGAGGAAGGCGGGACAGATTTGGGCGCACACGTGAACGTCGCGGAAGGTAAAGCTTACTGCTTCACGAAAGGTCCGGATGCGGAGGCCATCCGCCGCGCGCATGAAAAACTCCATTTCCCATTTGATTCCATTACGGAAGTCAGGCGAGTAACTGGAGTCGATCTCAGGCCAGGTAATTCGACAGGAAAGTGAATCTGCAAGGCCGTGCACAAGCGTGCTGCGCCGGCAAATAGTAAGGATGAGGGAGATTCAGGTGATTGCGCACATACGGCGTGAATGGGCTGAGCCACGGCGTACGCGACACTCTTGAGCACTGCAATCTTTCTCGGACTGTAGCGTGGGAGGTTTTGTGGGTGCGGATCTTCTTCGCCGCGAATCGGGCATTGAGGTCGAGTCTCTCTGCCGTTATCGCTTTTCGAGTCTCTCGATCCTTAGGCAGGTTCGCAGGAGACGACATCGAGCAGGCGGCGTATCGACGAGAGTAGGACAGTTGCTCCACGGTTCGATTGTCGATGGGCCAATGGGGACGGGGCGTATCTGTGCCTGAGGAGACTGATATCGGTCGCATCGGCACTCTCATCTGTGGAGAGAACACCAATGCCTCGGCGCGCTTCGCGCTCTTGGCTCAGGGTGAACGGTACATATTGCAAATTACCAGCGCGCATGGCCCTTTCAGCGCTTTGGTGCTGACGCCGCTCACAACTACAATCGGACCGAAGCGATCCGCATACGCTCGGCCTCTCATGCCTTTGAAGGGAAAGTATTCAACGTTGGCCTGGTCCTGTGCGTTCGACGCCGATATCGATCAACTCTCGCAGGGCGAGTCCAAGATCAAGGAATTATTGCAAGCGGCGCCTGCGCCGGTGTCGATGTTTGTCGGGCCGAATGGCGACCAGCATGCTGACGCTGTCATCGGCGGCGAAGGCATGGTTGTGGCCGAGATCGACACGCCTAATCGCCCCCTGTGGATCAGAAACCCGCGGTGTCGCGACGAACCGCCGCCTGACGAGTCGACTCAGAGCCCACAAGACGAGAGCATCTTAAGGAGCTGCCCTCAGCTGCGAGAGGCATTTCCCTACGATACGCAGCGCAAGTGCCTGATCTTCGATCATGACAAAAGTTCGCGAGGGAACTCCTGGCAGGAGTGGCGGCCGTTCGGCCCAACTATCCATTCAACTTTTGGGGGATAATGACAGCGCAGAGTTCTTTATTGGATCTAACCATTCACGGAGGAGATATGCACTGGATACCGCGGGCTCTACTCTGCTGCACAGCTATTCTTTCCGCTTTCAGCCTTTCCACGATAACGTCTGCACAGACGAATCCATTTACGAAGGGGCAAGTCGCCGACCGTATTCGCAAGGTGGAGGATGGCGTCGATGAGTTCCAGAAATATCTCAACAATCGCGGAGACGACGCGAAGAACCGCGCTGATTCGGCACAAAACAGTGGGGCGACATCACGCCGCCAGCGCGGAGATTCGGCCAACGCCCAAAACCGCAGGGACCAAGCCAAGCAAACAAAGGACGATCTCGAAGATGCTATGGACGATCTGAATCGCTCCACAAATCGATTGCGTCGCAAATTCGACCCCACCTCGAACTACTTGGAGACAAAAGTCCAGATGGAGCAGGTCATGGACAGCGCGCGTCGCGTCAATCAGGTAATGACCAAGGGAAACTATGGTACGCAAGCGGAACGCTATTGGGCTGCTTTGCGCGCGAATATCAACGACCTAGCGCGGTGCTATAACTTGACTCCCATGGGGACCTAGATAGAAAGTCGGCGCATTGATAAGCCAAGCCACAAAAACTGGGAGTGCGTCGTGAGCCAGGAGGCTGAAATATCCGCAGAGACGAATGGCGCAGGCCGCGAAGGCGGATCTCGTGGCGCCTGACGTCTATTTTCACGAGGGCCAGGTGTCGGATAACGCGGACGCGGTTTGCAACAACACTTGGATCATTTTTGAAGACTACGTTCTGGTGATCGATGCGAATTTCCCGGCGGGGGCAAAATTGATCATCAGCAAAATACGCGCCCTGACGGACAAGCCTATAGGCTTTGCTTTTGATACGCATCACCACGGCGATCATGCCTATGGGAATCAGATCTTTGTGGAAAACGGCGGGGTGCCAATTGCGCATACGGGCGCCATCGAGGAGATGAAACGATACGAAACCGGCTACTACGCCAACGAACCGGGGAGGTGGGAGGCGGCAACGAAGGATCGCGCCGACCTACGAACCACGAAGCTCAAGCCGCCATCCGTTCTCTTTCCGAAAGACTTATTTTTTGACGACCGTAAGCATCGCGTTGAGCTAATGCACCTGGGAGTGGCGCATACGCACGGCGATGCCGTGGCTTGGCTGCCGAAAGAGGGAATTCTTTTCACTGGCGATATGTGCGTGAACGGACCCTACAACTACGTAGGTGATGGGGACGTGGGCAAGTGGGTGGCGACGCTTGATGCGGCCAGGAAACTCGGCGCGAAGATGGTACGTACTGGTCACGGTCCTCGTTCCGCAGGAACGGTCTTGGACGGCCAGCAGGCATTCTCAAAGCCCTGCGGCAACAGGTGGACGCCACTATGAACAACAGCTCGCTCGAAGAAGCAAAGGCTCGCATCGAGTCGATACGGGCGACGCTGAAATCCAATGCCCCGATCGCGCGTTTTGTCAGCGACCGCGGGACAGGCGCGGAAGACGGGTTCCCTTCGCAAGTTGCAAAGGCATACGAGGAACTCACCGGCAAGAAACTTGCTCTCTTCATGCACGAGCCGCATCGCGCGCGGCACCCACGCCCGCTCTGACGGCCTTGAGTCAGTCTGATGAGGTGGCCGACGGAGTATAAATCTGTCTTTGCATAAGATAAGGTCTTTCATGGACACAGGCTAATTTTCTCCGTTTGTGCCTATCGAAAGCTCCGAATGATTCTTCCAAGGGTTGTGTGCGGCCGAATCGATGTTACATGCCCGGTGCGTGGGCTACCCCACCGCGGAAGATCGACTGGGATGTTGTTGATTTTGTGGCTCTTCGAACGCGTTGATATTTTCGGCAGGCACAAGTGTCGGAAGCGAATCGAACGCTGTGAGCGAGTTCGATCCGGCCTGAGCTCTTTCAGTCGCTAAGCACGTACCGTTCCAGGATAAGCGACAGAAACCCACCGTCAGACGTGCAGGATTCACCTGATAGACTCGGGTCGCGCGGCGGTGGTATTGTCCCCGCAGGCGATGTTCTCCGAAGGCGCAAGAGGAGAATGTATGAATCCTCGTCCACGATCCTTCTTTCCAAGATTAGGAGTGCAGCGTGGACCTTCCGAGTACGATACATCTGTCCGTAACACGGAAGTGGTTTATGTTTCGGGAAATGACCTCGTAGTCGACGGCCGCGAAGTAAGCGCCTATGACCTCAAGCCGGGAACGAAACTAACGGAAACAACGACAAATTTCTGCGCGAGGTGAAAGCCATGAAGAGTACGAACATCAGCTGGGTCGCCATATTGTGCTTGCTGACGATGGTGAGTTTCGCTCTAGGCTCGGCTGGCTCGGCCCACTCTCACATGTTTCGAACTTCCCCGGCTCAGGCGACAGCGGCCAGCGCCGGCCCGAGCGACACGCAAAAGGCCAATCTGGAGGCCTACGCGACCCTGTTGCAGGAAAACGTGGCCGACGAGAAGCAACAAGTGGTGGCGCTCGTGCTGTTCCTCAACGAAGCCGATGCCGCCAAATTCTGGCCGATCTACAACCAGTATGAAGCGGAGCTCGACAAGCTGAATGCGACCGCGGCCGCCTCCATCGACGACTACGCCAAGAATGCCGGCCACCTGAGCGAACAACAAGCCGATCAGGTCGTGCACAACCAGACGCAATTTCAGAGCCAGCGTGCGGCCCTGCTGGACAAGTACTACGGCCAGGTAAAAGGCGCCCTGGGACCGGAGGCGGCGGCGCGCTTCTATGAGGCCGAAAGCCAGCTGCTATCGCTCAGTGACCTGCAGCGCAGCTCCAAGTTGCCCGTCGAATAGCGCAGATCGCAGATTGGTTTGACGAATTTTGCGTGTAAGGAAACACTTTATGAAAAACCTCGTTAAGATTTTGACCTGCGTCGTGATCTACGTATTCACTTTCGGTGTCCTGCTAAACTGGGTTGGCGATATCCCCACCGCTCATGCCGGAGCGCCTCGGCAGGGCAACTGGATCGCGGTTCCGGCGGGCACGCGGATTCTCATTCGGCTCACGGAAGCCCTCAGCTCGGCGAATCAGCGTGCCGGCGCTCGTTTTGTCGGCCAGCTGGAGACCAACTTGATGGCTCAGGGTGTAGTGGCCGCCGCGCGAGGAACGACGGTCCACGGCCAGGTGGTTGCGGTGGAAGCGGCGGGAAGAATGGCGGGCGGCTCCGAATTGGCTCTGCAGCTGACCGACATCGTGATAAACGACACCGCGCATCCGATCATGACAGATACGTATCAACTGCAAGGGCAAGGGCAAGGCGGACGAACCGCGCGCAATGTGGCCGGTGGCGCAGGGCTAGGCTCAGTCATTGGCGCCATTGCCGGTGGAGGAAGAGGGGCAGCCATCGGTGCTGCGGCCGGGGGTGGTCTCGGCACCGCGAGAGCCGCTTCCGGCGGAGGGGGGCAACAGGTAAGTCTCGCCCGAGGAGCTATGCTCGAATTTCGGCTGCAGCAGCCAGCTTCGCTGCCGAGGCCCCGATGAGTCAATCGGATTCTCCGGTCGAGTTCCGCCATACAGGTGATGCCGTTTTCCACCGGTCGTGCTTGGCGGACGGAAAAAAGCGAGCTGCGTCACTGTTCGTAAATGAGAAAGCGCCTCTTTTGCAAGTGGGAAACCAAATTTTCTAAAACTTGCCGGAGCCGACCCAAACCGCTAAATAGCAGCAAGTTGTGATCAACCCAGCAAGCCATCTTTCTACTCTTTATTCGCTTTGCGTTCGCAATTTGCCAGGGCGCGTAGATACCATCCGGGTTCTTCGGCGCACCTCGATTCTGAGAATCAATTCACCAACTTTGCGGGCTGTTACGGGTTTAGAATGTGTCCTGTTGTTTGGGAGGTAGCGATGAGCATAACGCCTTTGGAAAAGCAGCAAGTCAGCGGCTCTGCTGTTGCCGTTTACGAGGGACTCGAAAAACGTGGGAAAGTAATCAATTTTTTCAAGGTGCTGGCTTATAAGCCGGAGATACTGAAGACGTTTTTGGACTTTTATCAGGAAGTTTGGCGCGAGGGTAAGTTGCCGGCGGTCACGAAGGAACTTGCGTATTTGCGCACGTCGATTCTCAATGGATGCGCCTATTGAACGCGCGCACATACCGCTTCGGCGAGGCGGCAGAGCGTCAGCGAAGAGCAGATTGCAGCATTGAAAGACCCAGCCGGCTGGAGGAGTTCGGTGTTCAAACCCGAGCAGCAGGCTGCCATCCACTTCGCGGAAAAATTGACCGGATATCCGGGCGGGATTGACGAGCAGGATGTCGAGGTTCTCGGCAAGCACTTCGATAAGGAACAAATCGTTGAGCTCGTAGCGACGATTGCCACGGCCAATTTCACCAACCGCATCAACGAGGGCCTCAAAACTCCTGTAGACGTGTAAAGGCCGCGCGGCTTCCAATTTCTTTGGGAAGCGCAGTAGGCATGAAAATCGCAGTGTTCGCCGACAAAAAATCCACTGGCCAAGCGGGCGCGAACGCGTTCGCGGTGGCCCCGCTGGCCAGACGCTCTCTCCAATTCACTTGAGCCGTGTTGGGTTCCCGCCAAAATGGGCGGCGCACAAGCTTCAGGCGGTTTGGATGAAGGTTACCGCACGCAAGTTTGGTTGGTAGTTAGCCACGTCCCGGCGCACTCGTCTCGGGCGAATATTTCTTCCATCTCCGATGGTTCTTGGTATGGTCTATGGCGCTTTAGAATTTGCGCCCAAGCCGTCTCTCTCGTCTCTCTTGCAGAGGCGTGCCTCGGCGTTCAAACAAGGGCGCACGCTGTGTGATCCGCGAACGCTTGCAGGCGTGACATCCGCACATCCGCCCTGGGTTGCGCGCAATTTGAACTCAATTGCACGCTTCCTAGCTCTGATGTAGAGTCTTGCAAACATGTGTCGGACTAACGCCGGCACTTCGTTTTTTTTCTCTGCAAAACCAGGTACTGCCCGTAAAGGTTAGAAACGTAGGCAATCGCTTTCCAAGGGCAAATGTGCGTTCGCCCTTGCATTGGTTAGGAGGAGACTTGAAGAGACCTTCGCTTGGGTCAATTCTGTTGGGCTTGATCCCCTTCGCAGCGATCTGTTTCCCGGTCGCGCTCTGGGACCGTGTCTATCCCATGATTCTGGGGCTGCCTTTCAATTTCTTCTGGCTGTTCTCGTGGCTTGTGCTTACACCGCTATGCATGTGGGGTGCGTATCGGTTAGAGGTGCCACGCAGTCCCGATCCGCGGGGTGACGGAAAAGGCGGGACGCTGTGAGTGCCAGCTTCGTTGCGCTTACGGTGATCTGCGCAATCATCGGTGCAGGCTCATTTATCGGTTTCTACGCCGGACGTCGCTACAAAATGGATTTGGAACAGTGGACTGTGGGCAACAGGGGCTTTGGGATGCTGCTTGTCTGGCTCCTGATGGCTGGCGAAACCTATACCACCTTCACATTTCTCGGGGCCAGCGGCCGGGCATACTCGTGGGGTGGTCCCGTCTTGTATATCCTCGCTTACCAGCCCTTGATTTTCGTGGTTTCCTTCTACGTCATGCCTCAAATGTGGGAAGCTGGCAAGCAATACCGGTTGCAGACGCAGGCCGATTTCTTCCGGATGCGGTATGGCAGCAAGCATCTCGAAGCCTTCGTGGCGTTAGTGGGCATCGTCTTCCTGATTCCGTATATTCAGGTTCAACTCACCGGATTGGGACTCATTGTTGAAGTCGCAAGCTTTGGCGCAATCCACCGCACGCCGGCAATGATGATTTCTTTCTCCATAGTCGCTGGATTTGTGCTCACCAGCGGTCTGCGAGGCGCAGCGTGGGTGAGCGTGCTGAAGGATTTCCTGTTGTTGTTCGCGGCCGTTTGTATCGGCATCGTCGTCCCCTATCATTATTTTGGTGGCACCGGCGCGATGTTCAGCGCTCTTGCGCACGCCAAGCCTGAACACCTAGTAATGCCTGGCGCAACCAAAAACTTCGGGCACCTCTGGTTTGTGTCCACGGTTCTAATGACCTCGCTTGCTTTCTTCATGTGGCCGCAATACATAGGAGCCTGTTACTCGGCCAAGGACGGAAACACGCTCCGGCGGAACGCCGTAATCATGCCGCTTTACAGCATAACGATGCCTCTGGTCCTTATCGTGGGCTTCACCGCACTGCTCGTTTTGCCGAACCTGCCGGATGGTGATCTTGCGCTTTTGAGCATTGTGCGAAAAACGTTTCCGGCTTGGTTCTTGGGGATAGTTGGCGGGGCCGGCGCGCTTACAGCGATGGTTCCCGCGTCGGTGCAAATTCTCACTGCGGCGACCCTGTTCATAAAGAACTTCTGTCGCCCAATCCTTGCGCCTTCGATGACCGACGCACAAGTCGCGAGATTGGCGAAGGCTACCGTTCTGGGGCTCACTGCTGTTGCGATGAGTTTCGCCATTCTTAGCTCCGCCAGTTTGGTGGCTCTTGTGATCATCGGATACACCGGCGTGGCGCAATTCTTTCCCGGAGTTGTACTCGGTCTGTACTCTCGACGCGTAACTACGGCTGGCGTCTTTGCCGGACTAGCCACCGGTGTAGGGATCGTCGCGTTCCTCGGGCTTACTAGAAACGACCCGCTTATGGGGTTCAACGCGGGCTTCATCGGCTTGTGCTTCAACTTTGTGGTTACCACCACTGTCAGTTTGCTTCGCCCCGTGGAACTACATAGCCTTGACGGGCGTCTTCCTCAAGGAATCCGCGAATGAACCATTCGAACGAGGGAATTTGGGAGCCGCCTTCGGCGGGAGGAAAACCGAGGCGACTTACCCACTTCACAGCCAGTCGAATCTTTGATTTCAATTGGTCCTTTGATCACGCGCGGCTGCTGACCCGCGGAAACGTAAAAAGCGACGCCGTTTTGTTGAGTAATCTAACTGAATGTATTCCTTTCCTTGACCTTGCAATCCGTTGGGCACGCGCCGTTCTGGGGAATAGCTCGTGCCTTGGTCGCCAGGTGTTTACGGACCCCGGTCCGGACGGTTCTGCCGGAGCGTTCTCCGCCGCCAGATATTCGTTTTGCAACAGGAGTTCTTGAGTGACTTTTTGGGGTGGCATAGGCGAGCAGGCACGTCCGATGCATCTTGGATTCCTCTCTATAACTTCGCGAAAGCGAGACTGTGGGTGCGCTGTTTCTGGGTCGAAGGAGCCAATTCGAGAAGGGAGCCTGTGCAAAATGCTAAGCGACGCGATTTCAAGCATTTCGCGTGTCTTGACCATACGCCCTTGGCCGAACCGCTGCGTCTCGCTAAAATGAAAACATTGTGAGAATCGGAATTGATTTTGGAACTACGCGCGTGGTGGTTGCCGTCGTGGACCGTGGCAATTACCCCCTCGTGAACTTCGAAGGGCCGGACGGACACGTACGGGACTGGTTTCCCTCCCTGATGGCCGTTTCGAGTGACAAACGTCTCTATGGTTGGGAAGCGCTTTCGCAACAGGGCAAACCCGGTTGGACGATTGTGCGCTCCCTGAAAAGCCGCCTCAAACCCGCAGGACCGTATAGCACCATCGAGCTTCTCGGCGAGCGCCTTAATCTGAGTCAAATCATGGCTGAAATGATGATGGCCTTGCGGCGCGAACTTCTGGAGAGATCGACACTGGGCGCAAGTAAATATGATCGGCTCCAAGCCATGCTTGGAGTACCGGCAAATGCCAACAGCAACCAACGATTCTTAACTGAGGAAGCGGCTCGCGCTGCTGGATTTGACGTTATCGGCATGTTGAATGAGCCGTCCGCTGCCGCGGTCGAATACGTCTACAGGAATAGCAGTGATCGCAAGACGCGAGCTAAAGGTGGACTGCTCGTTTATGACCTGGGCGGGGGAACCTTCGACGTTTCGCTTGTAGACTTGGGAGAGAAGGAACACTGCGTTATCGCATCGGACGGTATTCCTGATCTCGGCGGCGACAGTTTCGATGAGATCCTGGCATCGCTCGTGCTCGCGGAGGCCGGCAGACCTGAAGCGCAGGAACCACCATTGACGGCAGCGGAGTGGTATCTGTTATTCGACGAGTGCCGCGAGAAAAAGGAAGCGCTTAACCCGAACAGCCGGAAAATCAGTGTCGATCTCGAGCGGGTCCGCAAGAACTGGGAGGAAGTTTCGATACCGGTCGACTTATTTTATGAACGCAGCCGCGCCTTGGTCGAGTCATCCAGAACCGTCACCGAAAACTTGCTGGCGGCCCATTCTGACCAAGTCATCGACACGTTATATCTGACTGGAGGCGGCTCGGAGTTACCTCCTGTTGCCAGGATTCTGCGCGAGACGTTTGGGCGCAGAGTGAAGCGCTCGGCATACATGCGTTCGGCTACGGCCATTGGACTTGCTATTCGCGCCGCCGGGCACGAGGAACGCCCTTTGCGCGATCAGTTCACGCAAAATTTTGGGGTATGGCGCGAAGCTGATGACGGCCGCAATGTGGTTTTCGATGTGATTTTCCCGCGCGGTGTGAAACTACCTTCACGAGGGGAGGATCCGCTGCGCATTGTGCGGCTGTATCACCCAGCACACAACATCGGGCATTTTCGTTACTTGGAGTGTGCCCGGCTCGGCGCCGACAACCAGCCGGAAGGCGAGATCAGCAACTGGGACGACGTTCGTGTGGCTTTCGATCCCAAGCTGCGCGACTCCGAGGATCTCGCGAGGCAACCGATTCACCGCATGGCTCCCGCGCAAGAAGTGCTGATAGAGGAAGAATACACGTGTGACGCCAGTGGCGAAGTAAAGGTAAGTATCCGAGACAAGTCTACGCAACGCTCACACGAATATCGTCTGGGCCGCTGGTCAAAGCACCGCAAATACGCCAGACACGCCTGAAGCATCTTGCACGCTAGCTCATCGTCCAGCTCCTCGGGTGCTCCCAACGATCCGGTGGAACGCCGAGGCCTCGACATCTCCGGCAGAAGGGTCCTTTCGTGGATCGCCGGCAATTCTTAGCCGGACCGCGGCCAGAAACTGATCCGTGTTGCTGTTAATGCCGACCGAGAGAGTCCTGAGATCTTGGCGCGGGCAGCGTGGAGATTGGAGAAAATAGGAACACCATTGCTCATCGAAGGCGTCCATTTCACCAGCGCGTCGGCGCCGCACATTGCTTCGCGGATCTCTTGATGAGCCGCTTCCGCCTGACTACCGCAAACAACCACCCGGCGTCCGGGAGTTCTTCCGAAGCTCCCTTCGAGTGCTTCTCGCGAAGGCCGACATCTCTTGAGGAGGTATACCCTGATGCGGCAAGCTTCGGCAGATCGGCTGCTTACTTTGTGCTCCGCACCTTCGCTCATGGAATATACCTCTCAACAAGCTCGATTGCGCTTCGATTTCCTCCTAAGGTGCTTGCTTCTCATTTGCTTCCTTGACACAAGCGAACCGGAGAACTCATCAGCAGGAACGCCTTGTGTCCCTCCGGGGAGAAATCAACTCGCCCAAATTCAGCTTCGAATCCGAATTCGTTTTGTCGCCGACTATGCTATCGATTCGGGTTCGACGTAGTGGATGCTCTTCTCTGCGTCCGTTACCGGCTCGGTGGAGATTTCTAGGCGTGGCCGCGGGCTATCGAGAATGACCACTCCTTGATCGTCGGCGAGCATGCGAAAGGTTGGCGATATTTCGTAGAGTTCCTCGAATGAGCTTGCGGTGGCCTCCAGTTGCGATTCTCCCGCGGCAAGCCCTTCCGAGTCGCGCAAGACGAAGAACTTACTGCAGAGCCTACGGACGGTGGAGAGACGATGCGTGATAATTAAGGCGCTTATATAGTTGCCCAATACCTCTTCGAGACCCCTCTGCACGGCTTTTTCCGTGGTGGCATCGAGCGAGGCGGTGGCTTCATCGACGACCATGAATACCGGCTTACGCATCGCCGCAGCGCCGATCATCAGGCGCTGTTGCTCGCCGCCGGAGAGTTCGATCCCGTGCCGACCGACGCGCGTATCGAGGCCGTCGGTCAGACGGTCGCCAAAGTCGATCTTCAGCTTGCGCATGATCGCCCAGAGCTCTCGATCTGGCACGGTGATCGGTTCGTCGGTGAAACGGTAGAGGAGGTTGTCGCGGACGGTGCCATCAAAAACCTGCGCCTGTTGCGGCACGTAGGCGATGAGATTGAGCCAGGAAGAGAGTCGTATATCGCGCAAGTCGTGACCGTCAACCAGAATTGTTCCGGAGGTCGGATCCATATAACGCATCAGGAGACGCATGATTGTCGTCTTGCCCGCGCCCGAGGGCCCAATCAGAGCGGCCTTTTCGCCGGGCTCAATGGTGAAGGAGACATTTCGAAGAATTGGCGCGGCCAGCTTAGAGCCGATTCTCGCAACGGCCAGACCCGGCAGATCCCGTTTTTCCGCAGCGTAGGCGTAGGAGACATTCCGCACCTCCACGCGCACGCCATTCCTTCGCCTGAGCTCAATGGCATTCGGCTTGTCGGTGATGTCCGGTGGAACCGTCAGTGTGAGCATGGCCGTGCGAATCGCCGGCATGTTCCAGTTGATCTGATGTTCGATGTGGCCGATATGCCAGATGCTCTCGCTGACTCTAGTGGCGTACATCAGCAGCGGCACGAAGACGCCGTTGGACCAGTCGCCCTGCCAAATCAACCATGCGCCATAACCAAGCGTGCCCACCAGGACGAAACGGTTGGAATATCCACGCCAAGTGACCTTGTTGATGAACCAGAGCCAGAATCTGCGCTCGTCGGCGAGAACTTTTTTGAAAGCGCGGTTTTGATAGGCGATCTCCTCGCCTTCCTTCGCACAGCTTTTGACGCGCTCGATTTTTTCCCATCGCTCATGCTCCCAGCGGTTGATGCGCCGGAATTCTTTGTCGAACGGGACGCATTTTTCGGAAATGTTGCGGTTCAGATACACCAACCAGACCAGATAGCTGGCGAGTAGCAGAGTCATAAAGAACCCTGCCGACGGCACACGGAGCCATAGGAGCGTCAGCGCCACGCTGAGCGAGATCATCGACGAGGAACCCTCGAAGATGAGCATGTTTTCGAGTTGCTCAATGCGCCCCTTGCCGCGCTCAATGTTTGCCGTGTTGAGATACGAGCTTTCCTGAAGGTGCTGGCCCATGCTTTTCTCAAAGAAGAGCTGATTCATGCGACGCTTGAGTTGCGTAAGATTCTCGCCCTGCGCGTACTCTCGCGCGATCATTTGCAGGCGGTCGAAATATCCGTATATGCCCACGAGTACGGCCATGCCGAGGAAGCTCAACTTGACGGTGTGCGCATCGTGGCGAATGAGGCCGTCGACCAAGTATTTCGCCAGCCAAGCGATGCCATTCAGCGCGGTGATGGAAATGGCGAGACACGCAAGCATGCGCCGGGTCCAATGGCGGCTTTCGGAAGTGATGAATTCCTGATAGACCCAGCGAGCCACTCCCAAGCTTTCCTTCATCTCATGCAGGTAAGCGCGCCAGGTTCGGGAGATTTTTCGAGTATCTTGCGGATCGAGATTCACAAACCAGCCCCTAATTGCAATCCCGGCCCAACTGCTGAACGAGGCACGTGGCCGTTGGTCTCAGAATGCGCTTAGTATAAATCGTACGGTATGGGGTGAATCACCTGAAGGACAATTTTATCAGTGTGTGTTTTTCTGATCGTTGGTCGCCAAGCGATGAAGCAAGACCCACCCGCTGCACGGGGAGCCGTCAAAGGCAGCACCGACACCAGATCCTTGGAGTGGTTCTTGAGCCAATCTTCAGCAATTCTGTGTGAAGGCGGGGAGTGCCCCCTGCACGGGTTGGAAAGGCTTGCTCTTCGGCGGCTGTGGGTCCTAATTTACGCATCCCCAAGTCATCGTTTCTCTTGGACTGAAGCCAGGCAGGAGCATTCGAAATGGGGATTCAGGGAACTGGGATGCCGGTACAGGTTGCGCTGCACCGTGCTGGGATGGGACGTATAGACCTCACCCGAGGGGCCGGGCACTACTTCCGGGGAATCGATCCTGTAGTCCGCAAAATCGCGTACGTCGCTGAAAACTCAAGGATTCCTTCGGTGTCCTCCGACGGCCAGACCGTCCATTGGTACTAGCCTGCACTCTTCCGATAGCCGGCGGCGCCTCTCCGATCCGCTAGCAATTCACGTGCCGTGTTACAGGGTCGATTTCTGTGCTCGCCCTTTTAACCAGCGCATAAGGAGAGAAACATTTGGGCTCGGGTCGTCGTATGTATCTTCGACGAAGCTGCGCCGAGGACCATTTATGAACAGCCACCTCCAAGACCTGCGCTCTGGTTTCCGCATGCTGCTGAAGAACCCCGGATTCACTGCGCTGGCTGTGGTTGCCTTGGCTCTGGGCATTGGAGCCAACACGGCGGTCTTTAGCGTGGCCATCGCTTTCCTGCGCAAGCCGGTGGCCTTGCCCAATCTTGATCGCCTGGTGATGCTGCTCAGCCTTCCGCCTGGAGAGACCATGAACTTTAGCTCTGTGTCCCCGGCCGATTATCTCGACTGGAAGGCGCAGAGCCATTCCTACGAAAAGATCGCGGTATGGAAGTACAACGGCGTGAATCTGACGGGCACCGGCGAGCCTGAAAGACTTATTGGCGCGTTCGTCTCCGCGAATTTTTTCGACACCATTGGGGTTCAGCCCGCGATTGGCCGAGCTTTTCGGATGGAGGAAGAGCAGCTCGGCCACGACCAAGAGGTGATTCTGAGCAACGGGCTGTGGCAGCGCCGATTCGCCAGCGATCCCGCCATCATCGGCAAAACCATGCTGCTGGACGGCAAGAAGTACGACATTGTAGGCGTCGCCGGCCGGGAGTTCACTTTTCCTGTTGGTGTAGAGGTTTGGCTTCCTCTCGCGCTCAAGCCTGAGGAGCAAACACTTCGCTCTGCTCGCACTCTCTTTCCCATGGTGCGCGTAAAGCCAGGTGTTTCGGTGAAGAACGTTCGGGCAGAAATGGCCACGATCGAAGGCCGCATCGCGAGGCAATTCCCCGAAACCGACTCCGACTGGACGGTGAAAGTGTTGCCGGTAGGTGTGTTTGTCTCCGGGGAGCAAACGAATCAGTATTGCATACTGCTGATCGGCGCGGTGATTTTTGTTTTGCTTATCGCTTGCACAAATGTGGCTAATCTGCTGCTGGCGCGAGCTGCAAGCCGCAATAAAGAGATTGCCGTCCGGCAGGCGCTCGGAGCGGGGCGCCTTCGCATTGTGCGTCAGCTGCTGACGGAGAGCTTACTGCTGGCGGTTGTGAGCGCGGCGTTCGGTCTCGTTTTAGGAAAAATTGGCATTGGCCTGCTGCGATACTACATGCCCGCGGACGTCGAAAGGTTTCTGCCGATGTGGAAGCACGTGCAGATGGAGTCGGATGTGTTCTGGTATACCGTTGCGGTGGCGCTGCTTGCTGGCATCGTTTCCGGCATCGCTCCCGCCTTCCAGACCTCACGATCTGACATTCACGACGCACTGAAGGAGGGCGGCCGCGGGAACTCGGAGGGCCGCGATCGGCAGCGGCTGCGCACCATCTTTGTCATCTCGGAAGTAGCTCTTTCCCTGATTTTGCTGGTGGGCGCCGGTCTCATGAGCAAAGGAGTACGATCACTTCTGGTGGTGAACCAAAATCTGGAACCGCAAAGCATTTTGACGATGCACGTGAGCTTGCCGGAATCGAAATACAAGACTCCGCATCTTCAGGCGGCGTTTTTTGACCAGGCACTTCAGAGACTGAAGACTATCCCTGGTGTGACGGCCGCGATGGTTGCGACTGAAGTGCCTTATGGCAGCGAGGAAGTGGACAACACGGTGGCGATTCAGAATCGTCCGGCGCGTGCGGGCGAGTTCCGGAACGCCAACATCGAGAACGTCAACGCAGATTACTTCCGCGCGTTGCATATCCCGCTGCGAGCCGGCCGGCTGTTGGAGGAGAGCGATGCATTTGAACAAGCGCCGGTGGTGGTGGTCAGCCAAAGTTTCGCGCGACGCTTCTTTCCGGCTGAGGATGCCATCGGCAAATATATCAAGGCCGGCGGGGACGATGCGAAGTCACCGTGGGCCAAAATCGTGGGTGTAGTTGATGACATCAAGTACGGGGTCTTCGAGACCCAGGTGGCTCCGCCGATCTACTTTCCGTACCGACAAGCGCCCCAGGCCTACACTTATATGGCCATCAAGACCGAACGTGACCCGATTGCCTTTGTGACGGCGGTCCGCGGCGAAATCGCAACCATCGATCCAGAATTGCCGGTGTCTGAATTTTTCACGCTTCAGAAGGTGTTTTCGGACCAAGTTCTGGGGCTTTCCTACGTCGCCGTCATGCTGACGGTCATGGGAATCATTGCCTTGGTGCTCGCCGCTGTGGGGGTATATGGCGTGATGGCCTACTCCGTCACTGAACGCACGCAAGAAATCGGCGTTCGCGTGGCCATGGGTGCGCAGCCTGGCGACGTGCTTCGCTTGATCATGGGCCGCGGCATTCTAATCACTTCCGTGGGGCTGCTCATCGGCTTGCCGCTGGCGTGGGGCTTGGCGCAGTTGATGGCTAGCCTAATTTATGGCGTGAGCCCGGGCGACGTGACCACCTTTGCGCTCATTACTCTTCTCATGGGAGCAATCACTCTGGTTGCATGCTACGCGCCTACCCGTAAAGCCATGAGCGTCGATCCCCTAATCGCCCTCCGCTACGAATAACCCTGTCGTCGCCAAAATCACACCCAGCCTGAACCCCTTTGCAGTCTGTATGATTCCAAAAACCATAGGAAATAAGAATTCCGACCTGAGGCGATCACGATGTAACGATGGCACATGGGCCCAAATCTTGCCGCACGCAGTTTTGCGGACCACAGGCCTCGTCTGAGCCGAGTTTTGGACGCAAGAGGGTATAGGCGACATCCAAGACGTTCCAGCACTGTTCCTGCAGGCGTCTCCAGTGATAAAAAGATCTTGATGCTTCTGCATGGTTGTATCCGAATCTGTCTTTTCTATGACGTCGGTGAAGCTTTTGATCAGGAGAAGCTCCGATTACTGGTCGGGCCAGGCGGTGCTCAGACGCAACCGGACTTTCCTCGGCACACTCCGGAGTATGTACGCTTCGAGAACCCGCCGATCGTCGAGCCCACCGAACCGTTGATGCTAGCCAGCGGTGAGAAGGTGACCTGCTGGGTGAAGTACTACGAATACGCCATCGTGGAGGTGCAGTTGGAAGTGCCTTTTGAGGGCACTTGGGAGAGCCTCAGGGAGCAGACCTCGCGCTGGATGGGCGCTCCAGATATCGAACCAGAAAGCCGAGCGGTGATGATGCGGCATCTCGAGAAAGCTTCCGCGGCAATCATCAAGCCGCGACATGAGTGGTTCCAGGAGAGTTATCTCGTTGCGGACTTGCAGCAGGTAACCGACGAAGAGGGTTGCACGCTGACGGCGGACCGAATCCTGTCTTCGTATGGGCAGCAGATCGCGCAATTGTTGAGCGGAGAGCAGGCGCCGCTGGCGCGTTCCACGAACGATCGTGTGCTGCAGGGAAGTCTTTCGTATTATGCGACCGATTTGCTCGTGGCGGGATTCAATGCAGCGCTGGTCTACGACCGCCCGGAAGAATCTGTGCGGACCATCCAGATTCTGGAATATACGCGAGTGCAGTTGCTGGAATTCCGCTATTACGACAATTTTATGACGCATGTGCTGGCGGATGTCTATTACAACCTCGACCGGAAGAGCAATGCGTTCTTCTCGCGCTGGGCGCTGCCACGCCAAGCAAACCGGCTGAATACGATTCGTCTGGAAGTCATGGACTTGACGGAGCGCGCGGACAACGCCATCAAGTTCGTGAGCGACAGCTTTTACGCGCTGGCTTATCGCACGGCGGCAACACGCGCGGGAGTCCCGGAATACCGGGCACTAGTTGAGAAGAAGCTGGAGACGGCCGGGGAACTGTATGCGTTCATGATGGCGCAGTTCAGCGAGACACGGATGTTCCTGCTGGAGGCGGCTATCATGGTGTTGTGCCTTTTGGACGTTTTGCTGCTGCTCCGCGGGAGGTAATATTTGCCGCAGCGTAGCTTCCGCGTTTAAAGAGAAGTGCTGGGATTTCGGATGGCTCCGGTCGCCGGTGGGGCGCTCCTAATTGTGGTGCTGCACAGGCCGGAAGCTGGCCAGAGCCTGGGACTCATCTTCAAAGCTAGGGATAATGTCTAGCAGGTGCAGTGGCTTGAACACATCCAACACATGTCCGCCCGGACGTAGTAATTTCAGATCGCCGCCCTGATCGCGGAGCGAAACATAGGTCCTAGCAATGATGCTGACGCCGGAACTGTCTATCTGGGTCAGGTCTGCCAAGTTCAACAACACCTTCTGCACACCCTTGGCTCTCACTCTTCGTATATGGTGGCTCAGCAACTCGCTGTCGCCTCTTGTGGTCGATTTTCCCTGAAGGTCCAGTATGGCAACATCGTCAGATTCCCGGATTCCGATTTGAACGTGCACAACGCCCCCTTGTGCCAAATTCATGCTGGGCGTCTGAGAGGCACTTACGCAGAATTATAACTCTCCTGCGGCACCAGATCAGATCGGACGACACGCAACAGTAACGGCGCGTTGCGTTCCCGGCGTTGTAAGTCACGAAATGACTTCTTGATTGCGTCGACGCGAAGGCCCCGAGCTCGAAAAACCAGACTAACTCGTTGAAAAGACGTCATCGCCTGCCAGTCCAGGTGGGTCCGCGGATGTCACCGCGAGCCTCTACAGAACCGGACATGAACAAGGTCGACGGGTACCATCCAGTTCACTCCGGATGGGCAGGCCATTGTCTATACCATCACGGATGATACTCCCCTGGGGTTGGAGTCATTCTTTCACTTCGATGATTTGTGCGTGCGGAGGGAGGGTAGGACGGTGAGTCGATTTCGGCGGGTTGAAGATTCCGGCACGCACGCTGTACAAGTTTGGACCTTCAGAACGTGTACTGAAGGCGACGAATCGTTGATCGTCCTTGGAAACACCTGAAATCGAAATGATCGCCCGACTGGGCTGTCGCTGATCACAATGGCATTTTGTGATGTCGTCTGGAGTACGATGCTGGGCAAGGGAGGGTTCCTGCGCCTACCGAAAACTCCCTCTGATTCTTCAAGGGCTGCTTCCGGGCGAATATAACGATGATACACGCCTTATGCGCGGGCTACCCCACCGCGGAAGAGCGCCCAGGATGTTGTTGATTCAGCGGCTAGTCGGCCGCGATGATGTTCTCATTAGGCACGGGTCGACCAAGCCGCGGTCCGGCGTGAAACGAATCCTTCGATTCGCGCACTATGCAATGTCTGATCAACCGCGGAGCGTATATATCCCACGGCTGAATGGATGGCTCACTAGATGTTGGAAGCTTTTCGGCAGGACAGCGCCTAGACAATTTGATAGAGGCCCCTGCCGAGTCGGTCAGGGTCCGTCAGGGTGAAGTCCGGGGATGCTTTTCGAGCGCTGATTGGCGCCAGAACGGCATTTGGAGGATGAGGGCGTTAAACCACGTAACGATTTTGGGTCAGATCATAGCAACCTTAACTTCAAAGGAGAAGTCGATGGTCTCAGTGAAGGGTTCACGATTCAATGTTGATCTGAAGTTTAGGACCTTGATGCCGCTCGCGGTCACCCTTGTCGCTTCCGTCCTTGGGCCCAGCGTTGTCCGAGCACAATCCTGGACCGCATTGAACCACCAGCCTTGTTCTCCGGGTCAACCTTGCTTCTTTCCGGGAACTGCGCTGCTGCTCACCGATGGCACGGTGATGGCGCAGGACAACGGAGGCAGCAACTGGTACAGATTGATGCCAGACAATACGGGTAGTTATGTAAACGGAACCTGGTCTCAAGCAGCATCGTTGCCGGCTGGCTATGGTCCACTCTATTTCGCTTCCGCCGTGCTGCCTGATGGCCGGCTTATCATCGAAGGCGGCGAGTACAACTTTGACGTTCCGTCTACAGTGACCACGCAGGGCGCGATCTACGACCCGATAGCGAACTCGTGGACTTCGGTGGCGCCTCCTCCAGGGTGGTGTTGCATTAGCGACGCATCGAGCGTTGTCCTGGCCGACGGCCAGTTTATGTTAGCCAACAGTGACACCAGCGAGGAGGCAATTTTAGACCCTGCGACTTTAACCTGGACTCCGACCGGCACGGGCAAGGCAGACATCAACAATGAGGAGGGTTGGACTCTGCTACCCAATAAGCAGGTTTTGACTGTCGACACTAGAAATGGCAGCAACTCCGAAATCTATGTTCCCTCCTCCGGAGAGTGGCACAGTGCAGGTAATACCACGGTCCAACTTTCAGAAGGATTCGAGATTGGCCCGGCCGTTTTGCGACCCGATGGGACGGTATTTGCTACCGGGGCTAGCGGCCACAACGCCATTTATGACAGCTCCAGCGGCAGCTGGTCAATCGGCCCAGACTTTCCCGTTTTGCCGGCCGGACAGCTTGCTATCGCGGATGGACCGGCTGCGTTGCTCCTCAACGGCAATGTTCTTTGTGACACCAGCGTAAGCGGCAACCTCGGAACTTACTTTTTCGAGTTCGATGGAACCAACTTAAACCAAGTTCCCGGTCCTCCGAACGCGCCGTCTGATCAGTCCTATTACGGACGCATGCTTGTACTTCCGACCGGCCAAATCCTTTTCACAGACGGATCCAGCGATGTTGAGATCTACACGCCCGCTGGAAATTACGACCCAGCTTGGGCACCAAAGATCCACTCCGCTCCGAGAACCGTAGTCCCCGGCGGCTCGTATGTTATTTCCGGTCGCCGGTTCAACGGGCTCTCGCAGGGCGCAGCCTACGGTGATGATGCGCAGTCAGCGACGAATTATCCGCTCGTTCGGATTACCAATCTGGGAACCGGACACGTTTTCTATAGCAGGAGCCATGACCATAGCAGCATGGCCGTCGACTTTGGCGGCCACGTGTCTACTCATTTCGATGTTCCGGCTGATCAGGAGCTCGGACCCAGCAGTTTGGTCATAGTGGCAAATGGTATACCGTCGGCGCCGGAAGCGATTGTCGTGGAGCGATGTCAGTTCGCTGACTTGAAGTCCGGACGACAAGACGCTGACCATCGGGAGTGGGTTAAGCATTGCCCACACGAAGCGGTTGTCCCTACCGGAAATGACGAATGAATGTAGAATCAACCAGTTACGCGAGAGTCGTGTGGCATCGTTACAGGAGCGAAGCTTGGGCACTCCCGAGCCCCGCACGGAAGCAAGAATAAGCGTACGCAATTAATCCTTCATTCGCTTACTCCGTTTTTGCTTGCGCGTCCCGGTTCCCTTCTTCCGCTGACTTTTTGTACCACTTCAGTGCTCCCGAACTGTTCGGCTCTCCAAACCAACCCTGTTCAAACTCAGCGGCAAGCCACATTTGAGACCCGGCATCGCCTGATTTGGGTTTGCCAGAAGTAGATTATCTTCTTCTGTGGTGATTCGCTCCGGTTACCAATACAATAAAGCGCCATGCCGATTTTTCTCGCCAGTTTTCTTTTTGGCTGCGCACTTGTCCTTGCGGCGGAAGCTGCTCTCGCTCCGAGTTCGGGAGAATTTCGGTTCGGGCTTAAGGTGTTAGACGTCGTCGCCAGCCCGAAGGAAAACGAGCGTGAGAGTAAGGTTTTGGAAGAAAGTGGCCGAGAGAATGATGCGGTGACGCATCCGTACCTCGAAGATTCACTGAAACAGCTGGTCAAGCGCATTCCGGAGTTAAAGGCAATTAGGCCTGCAGCAGAGCAACAGGCACTAGCGATGATCTTGCAGAAAACCGGTGCGCGGACGGACGAATTTTTCGCCAACATGGTCGACCTAATCGCCCACGAAGAGATTAAACAGAAGCGCCTGGGGACTTTTGGTGTTGCGGGAGGAAGCGAGTCGGTGCACGACAACTATTTAGTGCTGCGCCGTGGGAATGGCAGAGAGTTAGACTTCGAAGAATTTCGGATGGACGAGAAAGGGGATCGTCGAGAGCAAGTCGGTGTGACGAGTGGGTTTCTTGTCACCTCAGGATTCGCCTTGATCGGTCTACATTTCTCGAGGGCCCTGCAGCAGGAGTCGAGGTTCCTCTATCTTGGTGATCAAAAGATCGATGCGAGGGATACCTACGTCGTGGCATTTGCTCAAATACCCGGCCGGGCTACCCTCAAAGTCGCACTGCGAGGGCCCGGGGGGAGCACGGTACAGATGCTTACGCAGGGCGTCGCGTGGATCGATAAGGAAAGCTTCCAGTTCCTACGAATGAGGACCGATCTCCTGGCGCCGCAACCAGAAATTGGCCTGGAGGTGCAGACGACAGAAGTAGATTTCAGCGAAGTACGATTGGAGGATATCGCAACTCCTCTGTGGCTGCCACGCAACGTGCGCGTGTACCTAAGACTCGGCAAATCCTTGGATAGGACATTCGAGGAGAGCTTTAAGAACGTTCACTACTACACGGACTATCGTCGCTATCGCGTTTCCACGAAGATGATGGCTCCCCAATAAGCCGGTGCATTGGTGTCGATTCGAGGAAGGTTCTGTGTTCACCAGCCCGACGTCGCGGGAAAAAAAACATTTGGAGGATCGCCTGTCGCGCAGTACTTTGACCTACCGATCCTAATGGCTAAGTGCCAAAAATGTGACCATAGTTCACTCGCTGGTTCCGGGCTGCCTGGTTTTCGAATCCCTCCAGCGATTGATAGCGTGTGCGTTCTCCAAACGGTCACGCCAGTGGTAGAGCGAGTGACGAGCCACCCCAGGTTCCCGCGAAAGCCTCGCGACGTTGTCGCACGCGCTCATTCACTCTACGGCTTGCTGTCGGAATTCCTTGCCGTATCGCTCACGCTTTTTATGGTCCACTGTGAGCCTCCTTTCGAGCTGAGCGTGCAATGCAGGAGCGTCTCCCTCCAGGGGTTCAGCCCGTCGTGATCTCCGAGACGCTCATGGGATTTTGTCTCAATCAGATGCAGGATCGGGCATTCGGCTGACTTCCTCCCAAGACTCAGGAAATGGCCGTGGGAAGTTGTACCAAATGGAAAGCGCACTTAATACTTACTCAGGTTGGTCCAACGTCGCGAGGAATTGTTGCAAGGCAGTGTTCCTAGGCTGTTTCCTGGTGGGATCCTCTAGAGTCG
>JGI12186J15620_100439_pt1 | contig 35881 bp, 36 predicted proteins | sample FosCloommunities_FD_15620 | JGI IMG/M metagenome (IMG submission 15620) | reverse complement strand
GATGAACGTATCTATGGCCGTAATATCCATGGAACCCAACGAAGCCATGATGAACGTATCTATGGCCGTAATATCCATGGAACCCAACGAAGCCATGATGAACGTATCTATGGCCGTAGAAGCCGTAAGTTCGATGCCCTCCACTATATGCAAACGCTAAGTAGCTTGTAACTACAGGACCTGATGCGATTAAGAATACTAATCCCACCACGACACCTAAAAGAGCAGTACTTATTTTTGATTTCACTAATATATAGTAATGTACTATAAATAAATACATTTACAAACTCGCATGTACTCAAATGTTCTATACTCCCGACGTACAATTGGATTATTACCACGTCTATATTTCAACTATATTTCAAACCGAGTCATAAGTTGATAGGATGAAATTTTGTATCACCTCCGTGACGAAATGCAAGTGATAGGTATGAGTTGTTGCATATCATTATTTGTAACATCAAAATTGCACAATTTATTCCCTAATAGAATTGGATTAGCTGAAAATATATAGCGAAATTCCACCTGTGGACATCGGTACCATATTTCATTTAATATCGCAAAAGGCAGTTGACCATTCCACCTGTTAATTGATAGCCACTGAAGATACTGCCGTCGGAAGCAATGCATGTGAATGATACTTGTGGAACACCTTTGCGGTGGTCAGGTGTTTCCAGAAAGATACACTACCAGTGGAAGAGCAGTTTTCGTTAATATCATTGGTTGTTATGTCCCTGACTGATTATCGTGTTTATTTTCTTTATCAAGTCTTCATTTTCAATCGGCTTTTTGAAGAAATAGATCTTTGTCTATTTCATTGAATTCTTCTTCATTTCTGAAATGCTCATAATACATCTCGCTGGCTGTTAAAAAACATACCTTCACCTTGCAGTCTATCTTTTTCATTTCTTGATGCAAATGAAAACCATCTATTTTTAGCATTTTGATACCTATACAGAAAATGGACAGATAGTAAGCCTTCTATCTTTTTCCGGGTGTTAGACGCAGAGGGTAGGATGGAAATAACTATATCAGCGAGCGGAAAGTGCTAATGGGGTCAAAATCAATGCTACAAAAAATCTATTCTAGTAAGCCTGCAGTTGATCAGCTAAGATTAAGGGGTTCAGCTCCTTCGTCCTCGCGATAGTCTGTTACCAGGATTGCGCCGTAACAAAATCAACGATGACTATGTCACACTAACTTTTTCTTGTTTTTGGAACACTTAACTAAATGTGTATTCTATTATTCGATATTTTAAACCCTCACAAAGATTTTCATTTAGACAGTTGTTACTGTAACTATCCACAAATCCATACACCCTACTTTGGACCCGGTGCTAACATTGGCAAATGTGAAGCTAACTGTCATACCACTTTTCTGAATCTCCAATGGACATCGACATCTTACTTGTGGTACACTTACCTAAGTGTAATCGCGGTTTATTCATCTTGTTTGCCCCTTACTGACTTACTGTTTATCGTCTAACAATAACTTATAAAGCGTACACCTTCATGGCTTATCCTAAAGAGAAAAATGGCGTTAATCGAGATGCTCAGTCCATTAGTACAATTTATCGCCTCAACAATAGCAGCTCTGGGATATGGTGGAATATTTTTGCTCATGGTATTTGAAAGTGCGCTCATTCCGATACCAAGTGAGATAATTATGCCTTTTTCAGGCTTTCTTGTTACAACTGGCAAGCTAGGATTGGTCGGTGTGATATTAGCCGGATCTTTTGGAAATCTTGTTGGTTCTGTAGCCACATATTTTCTTGGAATAAAGCTTGGAAGAGTATTTTTAATTAAATACGGTAAGTATATTTTCTTTAAGCCGCATCATCTGGTATTTACAGAGGAGCTGTTTCATAAATATGGAGAAAAGATAGTTTTTGTAGGACGACTTTTACCTGTGGTTCGAACCTACGTCTCACTTCCTGCTGGGATTGGAAGGACAAATTTCTTTAAGTTCATAGTTTATACCTTAGCAGGATCTTTAATCTGGAATACAATACTTACTTATGCAGGATTTCAGCTTGGCCAGAATTGGCGACACATCGACAGATATTCTATATACCTTGATGTCATTGCAGTTTTAGCAGTGATATTATTTATTATCTGGATAGTTTATAAGAATAGAACGAAGGCCAAAGCCATCAGTAGTAAAGCACGTAAGTAGGTAGGAGTTTGATTAGCCTAATATTCTAGCAGTTTTTTGACTGGAAAGCAGCCAAGACTGTAAATAAAAATAATCTATTTATTATTCAGCTATCTGGAAAGACAACTGACATATTATGAAAAGGAAGACTACAATCATTATATCTATGATAGTAGTATCAGTCTTCTCTGTTGGTGGAATATACACTTATGCAAAATACTTTGGTCCTCAAACGGTTATGCAGATGCGTCATGAAATATATTTAGCATTATGAGATTTCGCTCAATTGGAGCTGTAAGACAGAGAGACTCCTATCTGTCAGACAAGTCCGGCCGATGAAGACTATACTTATTTATATATAACATCCATTATTATCACTATAGATGTCTGATGTCTGACATCTATAGTGACATGACCAAAGTAGCTAGATGTCTGATGTATAGGAATATCGCACAGAATAGACAAGCTTTGATCGCGAAACCAACTATCATTATTCTCGTAGTTGATACAGTTGGAAGCTCGTCAGCTAGTATTGCATCTATGGTTAGCGCAAAATGCTGTGTGTGTCGCTTAACACAGCAACCGGAACAATTGATAGTATACAGAACATTAAAAAATGAAGAAGGTAAATTATATAATAAGATTGTAGGCTACATTTGGGATAATAAGTCAGCCTTGAGTTTTTGAAACTCCTCTTCTGTCAATAGTCCTTTTTGTCGGAGATCAGCATATTTTTGCAGCTTTTTAGTTAGATCTTCCTGTTGAGGCTGCTGATATTTTTGTTCTTGTAGTGCTTCTATCTGTCGTTGTTGTGCTTCTATTTGTCTTTGTGCTTGATCTTGTTGACTTTCGTATGCTTGTCTTTCTTGGTCCATTGCTGCGTTAGCTCTATGCCGTGCTACGCCTGCTCCCATAGCTGCCATAGCCCATCTTCCTCTCATATTCTTTCGGGCTGTGAAGGTGTCTTTCGAGTTATAAAGTTTTCCAAAGGCAGTTCGGAACTATCAAGTTATCGAAAGAACGGCAATCTATTTCCTTATTCATAAATCTGGTTGAACCAATTGGTATATGTCGACTATGACAATTCTTTTATTAGAAATCGTTCACTATTTAGTACCCTGCCTGGTCATATATATATGATAAATAATAACTGTGCTATATACCACGGTCTGTCTCCTGCAATACAGTTGGTGGATGTTCGATAAACAGTATTACCTTCGAGACACGGACTCTTATTCTAGTTAGATGAAATTACGTTGCAGTTACGTTGCAGTTATTTTGCAAAGTTCATCTAATATAATAGAAAAAAGTAGAGGCGAAGCTGGCCATTATGACGTCGATGACTCTGCAAAACATAGGTTAGAAACGCTGCAAATCCAATCAGGAGTCCAAAAATAACGATGCGGGACTACGTTTGTCGAGCAAGTTGGATCAAATTGCCTATGCTGGCGGGAAGTGTTCAAGTTGTTCGGACTATTACATTAGAGATATTGATTTACGATTAATCGCTATTATGATTCAGGGAGACAAAGTAGCGAAAGAGGTTCAGACATAGCCAATACATCCAAGGTAGCGGAGAGCGCTAGTGCAAAACTTTTTTTCGTTAAACCGACAAAGGATAGTTGTGTCAAGAATACAAAAGGAATTTTGATTGATGATATTCCTTTACTAACAAACAATAGTTCAGTAGGGGAGACACATCCTGTACCAACAGCTGTATTTGTGATATTTATGTTGGGATTTGGTTTACTATTCCTCGGTATCTCCCATGTAGTATATGGAATAGGAAGCAACCAGAGTCCGGGTTGGGCAAGAGGATTTAGCATCGGTGCAGGTGCTTTAGCCATTGCTATATCCTTCTTGGTAATGGCATCTCCTTTCGCCGGTGCTGTGTTTGTATCCATCTTTTTGGGAATAGCACTGATAATAATCGGAATAGAAATCATCGCAGTTGGAGTGACAGGAAGAAGAATGCAAACGATACCATACATGGGCACGTAGCGTAAAGCTCTAGAAAATATGTCCGCCTTACTTATACCTATCTAACAACTAAGACAGAACAATGACGAGTTTATACTTTTGATACGGTTGAAATCCAGCATTCCAAAAAGCTCTTAGAATACTGTACAAATGACAGGCTGCAGTGTGGTGATAGCGTCGAGTATCATGACAGAAAAGGAAGGATAATCGCTGCAGGTTGGACTCTTGGACAGAGACATACAGTTACTGTAACATTTGATGATGCAATGAGGGATAGGATGACACTTCCGGAGGACAGCCGAGATTTAAAAAATCTGATGTTAGCCTAGTCTGGTTGGTAAGTCCTGACGAAGTCGCAAAAGCCGCCGTCTTCCTTGCATCCGATGATGTATAATTACAGGTATCGAATTAATCGTCGACGGGGCATATCACAAATTTGAACCGCTTAAATTATTCCTTTAGGGTGGAGGAGTCAAACAATTTACTACAAAGACAGTAGATTTTGGTGCCTCTGAAGGCCCACTCAATGCTGAGGAACATTGAGTTACATAGGCCACTCAAAGCTGAGGAACGTTGAGTTACATAGGCTACGTCAGAATTCACAAGTTTATCATATGAACCATGCAGCATAGGAAGCTCTAACGCACTAGGCCAGGATACATCACCAATAATACCATATGCTGCCAGACTGTGAATATGTGATTACTCTTTCTGTGCATAAATAAGGGTATTCTAGCATATCGCAACACGCGTAACATGGTATTAGCTAATCTGACATACCTTGACTCTCTCAATAGGTATATTGTATTATGCTGTTACAAAGCACCGATGGATATCTAAACAAAAGGCGGTTTCCACTGATCCGTTGTTATCATATGTACAACCATAGTCAATATTGTAGTATAAAAATGTGTAAGTAACGAGAAGGTAAGTAGATGTCGTGTTACGCACTTGATAGCACAGCCTAACTAACTTAGTAAGAAATGACTACCATATTTAATTATGACCAGTACATACAACTAGCAGGTGAATAATTAAAAAATGGAGAATCAGTGTGGCCAAGAAAATCGTGATTCCTGCGAATGTCCGTGTCATCCTGGAACTGGTGCAAGCGGATGTCCAGGATGCGCAGATATGCACGGGCATAGCAAAATGGGATCAGGAGATGTATTTGAATTCGTGATGGCGATGTGGCACAAAGCGGCGTTTGCAGCACATTCGGAATTGATGGTTGAAAAACTAAAGAAAAGAATAGAGGCGGCAAATGGTCCTGTTATGGACAAGGTTGCCGATGCGATAATGGAGAGTATGGGGAAAGAGTGGCAAGCTATGGTACAGAAATCAACTGCTAAGAGAGAATTACACGAAAAATTGGCAAAAATATTTCATGAGGGAATGCAAAAACAGAAGTAGGAGCGATATCCTTAACAACCAAACTGGACAGAAACCTCAGTCCAGTATTGCCGAGTAGGGGCATTATGCGATCACCATACCATCTTATATCTACCAGAGTTGACATCGGAGATGACAAACAGGTTGAATTACATGAGGAATACAACAAATCCTATTCCTCTTTTTAGCTCTCGCTAACGCTCGCTACAACAAATGCTATTGGTAATGCCATTTATTCGTCACAATGCAGTTGTTTGGCTATTGTCTGATAGAGCATCTTTTGCACTAGAACACGGCTCATTTGCAACACAGAGTAGTTGGATTACATTTGACTTACTGTTCGAGGAAAAGGAACAAGTTGACAAAAGAGCAAAAAGGGTTCTAAGGGAAAACTCCAAGAAAAGTCCTTATAAACATCCTTTTTGAAATTCTTAATGCATTTTTACCCCTCTCTGTCAAAGTATATACTATTGCCTTGCCTATTTTCTCATCGCTACTGATAAATCCCATCTCTCTAAGACTTTTTAGTGCTGGATAGATAGTGCCGGGACTAGGTTTTTCTCCTTTCCGTCTTGCAATCTCCTCTGCAAGTTCCTGTCCATGCATTGTTTTTTGAAATTAAAAAAAGGATTAGGAACCCTAACATGCCTCTCATATCACAGCAATAATTATCATCACTACCTGGAAATCTTCTCATTTGATAATATAATATGTCGGTCATCAGACATATATAAATACGCCTGAGATCAATATATCGCATATCCAATATGAACAAGGGAGTAAGGAGGTGAATAGTGATATGGGTTGTGGTTGCTACGGAGGCTCAAGAACAAGGAGTTTTCTTACCAAAGAAGAACGTGTTGCATTGTTAAAGGAATACCAAGATGAGCTAGAGAAAGAAAAGCAAGGTGTAACTGAAAGGATCAAACAGCTTGAAGTGAGCTGATTCGATCCACTCTTCTATTTTTGTATATGTTTTCAGTGAGTATTTGATAACTGGGTTGTTCCTTATCGCCAAAAAAGCCGCAATGACTGTTATTAAGTCAAGTGTCTTACGATGTGCCACCATTTACTAATTTTATCTAATATTTTAGGTCGATAAAGCTTTGTGTGTGTGTCAAATAATATAGCTTCGTGAGATCTAGTAGTTAATACGGATTTATCTTGAGAATGATTTCCATTGATTTCTCCGGTTACATGTTTATCTTGAGAATGATTTCTTTTGATTACATCAGCTCCAAGCCCCTTTGCGATCGAAAGTTTCTTATCATCGACATCAACTCCAATGATTCTTGAAGATGGCGTGAGAAACCTAGCGTGTTGTAATCCAAACTGACCGAGGCCATCGCATCCTATGAGTACAATCGTGCTCCCCTGGATACAAAGTCCGGACGAGCTTTTGTTCTTAACCTACCTGAAATTCCTTTCTTATTCTAACAGCCAGTTCTTTGGGTATTTCTGGAGGTCTGCCACTTTTGGATCTGTCCTTAAGACCGTTGATGCCGATTTTCATTGTCTCAGTTCAAAATCTAAATAGCAGAATCATCTACGAGAATTACTTTTAAGCGTTTTAGTAGCTCTTCGTTATCGATTGGTTTTCTAATAAAACGATTAATAGGTAGTGAAGAAAATATATCTGAATATTCCTCGTAATACATTTTCGTAGCCGTAAGAAAACAAACCTTAACCTTTTTATCCAATTTTTTAATCTCTCGGTATAAAGCAAAACCATTTAGTTCGGGCATCTTAATATCAAGAACTACTAAGTCATATGAATGAGCCTTAAAATTCTCTAATGCTAATGTAGGATACTCGAATATCATTATCGAATATCACTACCCACGCACTAATAGAGCGTTTATAGGACCTTGCTCCATGTTGAGATCTATCTAAATGTTCTAATAACATCAGTCTTGGTATATGCAGCAATGATAAACAACAGCGGGTATTAATACATCTAGAGAATTGTTATGAAAATTGATTACCTACAATACTAAAAACAAACATGGATATCGTAGTTCTAACAGTCCTTGCGTCAGCGATTGTTGTTTTTGGAGGAATTGCTGTGTATCTAGTAGAACACAACCATGAAGGTACTAACATAACCAACATAGGTGACGCTCTTTGGTGGGGTGTAGTTACAGTAGCAACCGTAGGATATGGAGATTACTATCCAGTTACGACAGTTGGACGGATAATAGCGGTGTTTATGATGTTGACAGGAATAGGTATCTTTGTACTTCTTGTGGGTTCTCTTTCTCAGCACAGATTACAGAGAGCAGAGTCAAGGTTGAAGAGGAAAACTCAAGCCGGAGTACTTGGTGATGCGGATAAGACGTCTATAAGAAATAAAATAGATGAAATTGAAAAGCCGATAAAGGAAGTTCACACACTACTAGGTGTGGATTAATGCATGCACTATATCTTACCAACAGGAGTTACATTTCCGTCAGAAGCTGCGGCTGCATATTTTTCCCGTACGAGCAGCTTTGACTCCTCTTGTGTGTAGGTAAATAAGAACTGGGATTTATAAGATTGTTATTTCTCTCGAAATCCACTCTTTTCTCTAAATCAGGTGGAGATCAAGACGAATATGGTATGGTAGGGATATTCAGCATTATCACTACGGTAGATCTGCCAGACTGCGCTAAAATCAATAGCATTGAAATAATTCTATTATTTATAAAAAAGCCGAATGCTAAAACCAACTGGGTTTGGGCACGACAATATCCCTCTACTTATAGAAGATTTACTGATCAACTATGGTTTGCCCACGAACATTGCTTGGCTTCGTATAATTGGAGGTAGCAAAGAGATGTTGTCTCGTTATCAAAGCTGATTCGCAAAAGCGATGGTCCTGAATCTATAATGCGGACACTCATATATAGTAAAACAACTAAAATTTTTTCGTTTCTTTTTTATCTTCTCTATTTTCTGGGGTGAGGTAACTATGCTACAAAGATCGGCGCTTTGCTATTGCTATCTATATTACTACTAACACTTGTAGGCTATCATGTTGAGTCGATAGCTGCATATACACAGGATAAGCTTTCTGCGTATTATTATAAGAATACCTATACTCCAGTTATATTCGAAAATTTGTTTAATACCATTAAAGGCAATGTTCTAAACTTTACAAGACCATTTGAACACACGGTAGTAATCGATGCAAGTCATATCTTTCCAAATGAAACACTTAAGCACAAAATTATAGAAAAACCTGGACAATCAGAATTCAAGATACCTATCCTGAAGTATAATCTGTTAAGGTTTAACATATCAGCTACCAATATTAAAGTAAGGCAAATGTGAAAGAGATAAGTCAAAGCAATAACACTAGGGTTGACTTTCCAGTTATGCAAGCTAAAGATGTAAATGTACGTAATGGCGTAATGAATCAAAACTTTACCAATGTAGATTTATCGTCCATCTATGCTATTTATGATCCTAAGACAGACAAGTTTACGCTTCATGTCCCTTTTAGTATAGCAGCTAAATATTTGTTTACAGGACGATAATAGTTTTTGAGAGATGTCACTTACATCAAGCTCCTAGAATAAGTAGAGCCTTAAGCTTTAGTAGCGACTACATCTAGGGGAAACCAGATACAGTAGTATGGAAAGCACTATATTTTAGCTGGTTCTCTATGATTAAGGAAAAAGGAAAATATGGCTTTAGTCATGGGAGTCGTAGTCGCTGCTGTAGCTTGGCAAAGAAGAAATGAAAGAAAAAAAGCAAGGGAAATGAAGAAAGAAATGAAGAGAAGGAGGAAGAAAGGGAGGAAGTATTGAGCAAATTACGCCATATAATCAACGTAGACTAACTAGCAAAAATTATGGGGTATAAGAATAATAAAATATTCGAAAGAAAGGTCAAGGTGCCATTAGAATTGAAAGCTCTCATGTGATACTATAGTACAATGCAAGTGCTATAGTATCAAAATCTGTAAAGTCATCGTTGTTCCATACATTCCGTCGAATTTTTGATCATGGCTAATTCTTCATAAATCTGTTCGAATATGTGGTCTATATCAGGTTTTATTGAGGTCTTAGACATTTTCAGCTGGGTTATTGAGGTCTTAGACATTTTCAGCTGGGTTAAACATCTAGTTGGTTGGGCCAGGGCCTAGGTTGGCCTTCATGAGTATATCCAGTTTTGCTGCTAATGCTATCGTTGCGATTTTTTCTTGTTTTTTGTTCATTTAACAAATCACCAAATTTTAATTTAGAACCTACATGTACGCATAAACCATACATACTGATACCATATATCGTACCCTAACCGATAAATTGACAGTTGTCTGGAATGTACATCTGAAGCTCATATAGTAGATAAGCTGGTTCCAAAGATAACCAATCCAAGGGAATTGAAATTGTCTACATGGTCACTTCCGGTTTGACAAGCGAACCTTGGAGTCCTAGTTCACAAGAATTAGGAGTTCGTTGGGAAAGCTTTTGTCACAGCACCTTGGGTCCCAAAGATTTGTAGAAACGCATTCTGGGAAGTAAAGTATAGGCCTAGTACTCTATAGGTATCTGTGCTTTGGATTTGTCCCCAGGAAAGGCCATGACCATCCAGCGTTACTCTGAACGGTGTATCAGCTCCTGATGGATTTTTGGAATCTAGTAGATATCTTGGTATCTGTATAGTGAATATTCCGGGTGCTGATTGGTGTTGTGTAGGAGCTAAGATGATGTCTAGACTAGTTCTAGGTTGGTCTGGTGCCATCGTAATAATTTGTCCTAAATTGATGCTATAAGGTATTACAATATTTGGACAGCCACTGCACCATGAGCGAGGAGGATTGATTGGATAATGATTAGTATATCCTGTTGCTACGAGACTCTTCGCAGCATTTTGTTGAGCAGTTGTAAGTTGAGCATTCGCAGCATGGTCAGAAATAATGGTCGTACCAATAACAGCGAGCAAGGGTACCGCCAAAATACCTATCAAAATTACCCTTGAGTGACTGGTTTTGTTTTTTAACAATTTAAAAGTAAAAATGATATCCCATATATAAGTATTAATGTAACTTGAAATGTAATATACTGACCCAGAGCTCCTTGCAAGTCGAAAAACTTTCTTGGGGATCTGTTTAGAGAGTCTTATGCTTTTGGGAGATGATGATGTGATTGCTCCACATAAACAATCCGGCAAGTATGAGGACTGGTATCCTAGCTATGTAGGAGATGTTTTAGAGCTCACATTGGGACAGGAAGTCCGGTTGACAAAGAATTCGAACAGCAAGAAAAAGCACCTAATTAGAGAGAATCGTGGAAATAGAGCAATATAGACCGGCTAACATAATTTCATACAATTATTTGATAATTTTGTTCATCACAGGTTTAGCTTCTTATATGTACCTATTGGTTTCTTCAGCTAAATTATTAGATGATGCCTATAGAACTGAAAAGAATGGTGATGTAAGGGAAAGACTTCTGCTTGTTAGACAATTAGACGAATGGATATGAGTTTTGACACCAACATTGATAGGCTTTGTCCAGGGTCAAGTATCTTTAGTTTACCCAATTGACAGTACTTATGTAACCTACTAAAATCCCCCGACCCTTCTCTTGGTATTGTCTGTCTCTATTGCCGCTTTGACTATCCCAATTGTATTTCGTGTTGCGTTTCTTGTCTCTACGACAGCACTAGCTATATCCTTGATAGTTCCTCGTTCTTTTAGATCTTTAACAGTTTCATTTACTTCGTTCGCGATATCACGAATAGCAACAGTCGTTTCAAGTATTGCCAGTGCTATCTCTTCAATTGGGCCAGTTCTAACTAGTGTATGTACTAATTGTTTCGTGGTAGATTCAGCAGCATGATCAGAGTAATCATGCATCCTTACAGAGTTGTCATCAGAAGACATTCTGCTATTTATGGGTGTATAAAACAATATCAAAAAAACAATATTATGAATCAATACCAGAAGATTGGTTCATAATAGTTTTATACTTCATTATTGTTCAAGGTCGTGTGAAGCATGCAAATTCAAATTCATAGTTCATGCTCTCATCAGTGTCGTACATGCGGAGTTATATATGAATGTGGGAGTAATAAGTGTGGTAAGGCATTCCAATACGGTAGATGTCTCTTATGCAACAGATAATTTCCGAGAATGATGTTTACACGTGCACACAAATCTAGCATTGTATTTGAATAAAGAAAATACATGAATAAAGGTTATCGCTACAGCAACAACAGTAACCGTGCTTCTACATATTCTGGTATATTTACATAGATATCCCAAGAATTGTCTGCTTTGTCTTTACCTCAGCCAACGCTAGCTCAAATCAAGATGATTTCGTAGATGCTTAGATATGTTTCTGATGGTCACTTCTGTTACTCCTGCTGTTTGTGCGAAAATAGTCTGCCCTATACTATTACATCCGTTAATCACACATGACATGTAAAGAATTGATGCAGCAAGCCCCATAGGGTTTTTTCCTGCAGATAGCCCACTTTTAGTAGCAGCATTGATGATATTGATTGCTTTCTGCTTAACTTTCGGGTTTAGGTTAATTTGGTTCGCTATTCGAGTAATGCATTTTATTGGATCTACAGCAGGAATTCTCATGTCAAGTTCAATTACCATATCTCTATACTGCCGTGAGACCGCTTTGCGTTTGATGTTACTAATCCTACAAATCTCATTGAGTGTTCTAGGAGTCCTATCCTGTCTGCATGCTAAGTACAGAGCAGCAGCTAATGCTGATGATGTCTCTCTTCCCCGTCCTAATCCTCTTTTACGGGCTTTTCTATATATGTACGCAGTTTTCTCAATAATTGCATCTGGTAGTCCAAGTTTATCGTTCAATATGTTAAGTTGATTAAAAGCAGTTATGAGATTTCTATTAGCGCTAGATTGGATTCTAAGATCCCATGTCCTCAACCTTCCCATTGTAGAACGCATAGATACGTCCAAAACCTGCCCTCTGGCATCTTTACGCCCTCTTCCAATCATTGTATATAGTCCCATATCATGACGAGCCAGAGAGGTAGGGATTCCTGTCCTCCTTCTATCCTTCGCTTCAGAAATACCGAAATCTCGCCATTCTTGTCTGCTGTCTTGAATCTTATCAGAAATAACTTGACCACATTTACTACAAACTATCTCACCAGAGTCCAGGTCGGTGATGATCGTCTTATCTTTTTTACATATTGAACATACAATTGAATTTTGCATTATTGTAACGAGGAGTATAGTATTAAGCTATTAAGCTATGTTAGTAACACACCGGTAGTATATGAATGTCTGCATTCGTGCGCCTGCTTTGTATTGAACCATAATGTCGAGACTACAAAACCCTACTTGGACGATATCATATGTAGACAACCGAGTTAGGTATGTAGATAAATCAATATAAAATCTATAAATATCACAAGAAATGATGGTGAAAAATATATCATGCATTGTTTTTTGTTTTCTGTCAATACGGTCAAAGAACAATTAATGAATATAACCGCCAATCTGCTATGTGAATACTGTCACTGGTGTGCTACCTCTTTTGTTAATTCGGCATCAGAAGGTATTATAAATGATAATTCGTTTAAGATCTGTCCTAGGTGCAATAAAGAGAATAGTGTTTCTCTAATACCGTTATAAAAAAATGAAGCATATAGACTTGTATATTCCTATAGACCATACGCTTCGGTATAGTATTTACTTTTTAGTTGATCTATAGTACTTCCTGTCAGGCACAAAGCTCTTACATTGACATTTATAAATTAAGCATTTCATCTTGTCTCTTGTAGCAGCTCTATCGTGATCAATCTTTTGATGTTTACATTTTATACACTTGAGAAGTAGATCGGATTCAATATTCATTGTTATTTACATTATACTGGCATTCGTTTTATCTGGTTATCGATTCGTTATTAATTGCTCCCAGTGAACTCTCGACTAGAAGCGAGCTTTTGACTGATCATCATTAGATCGTCACTCTTTTCAGCTCTTTGAAATATCGATTGCTAATTTGATAAGGTGACTCCCTATCATTGTTTTGAGTTTGCGAATTCCATATCCTGTCTTAGACGATATAACTATGGGATTTGATATCCCTAAAGCATTTGCAATTTCATCAATCCTCTCTGGTTGTGTGCTGTCAGACTTGCTCAGAATTACAAAAACTTTAGATCTATCTACCTTAAGCTCATCTAACACATCCGAACAACTTGAATACTTTATTCTAATATATTCAGTCTCGTGCTCTGAACAATCTATCAAAAGCAGGATCAGATCAGCAGCAAGGGATTCTTCGAGTGTTGACTTAAATGCGTCTATCATATATACAGGAAGTCTACTAATGAAGCCAATCGTGTCTGTAAGTAACACTACCGCATCATCTCGATCATCTAGTTTTTGTGACCCTGTAGTAGTCGATAGCGTTGTAAACAAGCTGCTTGATGTTTCCTAACACCTGATGCATACCAATTTCCATGAGGTTCCTCCTGAAATACAATAATGACATCTTCTCTCTTTACCCCTAATATCTTAACTGCGTCCTCTGTGTTGGCTTCTGCAAATCGGTCTTTTTCTTTCTGTGATCTACCACTAAATATAGCCACGGTAATGACAGGCATACAATGATAAAAATTTCTCACTATTAATAATGTGTTTGGTTTATCGATTACACGGGAATATACTTTTAGCGCAGAAAACTATTTCCTCTATCGTGGTAAAAAAGGCGACTATTGAATAACAACACGGCGCATCAATCATCGAGGACACAGCCTACTGGCAGGGGGTCAAGGATAGCTGCTTAGTCGCATTATTTGGTGAAAAAAAGGCGACTATTGAATAACAACACGGCGCATCAATCATCGAGGACACAGCCTACTAGCAGGGGACAGGGATAGCTACTAAGTCGCCCAAAATATGTATATTCAGCATCTGACTATCTCGGTCGCTTTAGCTCTATCAACGACAATATCTGCGCACACTATTGCTATTCTACTAGCAAAACCATGAAAAATACTCAAATCTAGTCAGCCTTGACCGATATATTGCTATTTGTAATATTCGGATATAAATAGCTCGTCGTTCTTAAGATTATGAAACAGTTTTAATGCTTATTGTATATTAATGCGTTACATATGGATGAGATCTATCAATGTAATGAATGTAATGTAACTTTTCCGGACAAACAAACAGCAACAGGGCACAGGAACGGTACAGGTCATACACTAAAGATCATACTGGCGTATCACCAATAATACCATATGCTGCCAGACTGTGAATATGTGATTGCTCTTTCGGTGCATAAATACGGGTATCTATAAGGGGGCCTAGCAGCTAATCTGACATACCTTGACTCTCTCAATAGATATATTGTATTACAAAGCTTTGATGGATATCTACAAAAGGTAGTTTCTACTGAGCCCCTCTGCCTATAAAAAACTAGTTCGGGTTAAGATATTTGTACTATAGTTCGCAATAGAGGGGTTTCGACAGACCAGAGTGTTACTCTCTCGCAGGATGCTCTTTATGGTATTTCAACGTGTTAAATGTATGTAGAAAGATGGAGGCAGGTTGTTGCTAGCCGGGCCTCCAATCCAACTAAATGAACGGATGTGTAGTTAGTAGTAGTGGTTAACATCGATATAAAAAGGGAACTCTCTTACAGGACGCATTGAGTGCGATGTGTTATACCCTTTTTGTGTTGCGCCGTTGATGACACATCGCTAAAATCCAGGTTTGTCTGCCTGTATTGATATCTATGTGTTTTACCACATTCTCGACAGTTATATGTATAAGATCTTGTGAAACCATGTGCCTCTCCTACCACACATTTTGGAGGATAAATGATTTCAAACCACCATCGTAGCCATGTAATGGACAAAGGAACAGGTAGTTGTTGTTGCTCTCCTAGTCGTTTAGCCCATTTAGGTGAGATATCGCTCAGAGTTAATACTTCATGTTGTTGCGCCGAAAAATTACCAATCCCTAATATTGCGCTTCTAAGTGCGTCAACGGCGTTGATGATTTCTTTTCTTAAACCTCGGAATCGAAGGACTATCCAATATCGCTAGAAGCCCTCATAATATCAAGTACAAGAAGGTAATGGAGACCTACATAATATCTCGTTATGTCTTTCGAGTAAGGGGTAAATTGACTGCATATTTTTATTATTGTCGAGCATTAGATGAAGTGTGTTCTACAATTTCAAACCTGTCTATTCCTTCAAGTAATGCGAGTTGAATATTATTGTCCCATTGTATCCAGACTTGTCTTATCTTTTGTTCATCCATTAAACTGAAAGTCGTAATATCCCACACAGTACCAAGATCACCAGGTTTCAATAACGTAAATTTATTGTCTGAGTGAATCAATCTTACTCTATCGCCTATTTTGATCTCTTCTCGACTCATCCTTCCTTCCTTCCCTTTCTATGTTTAGCTTGCTATTTTATTATTTTCGTATTCTAGTAGGCCAATGACAATTTACACGACATTCGTTTTGCAAGTCTCCTTTTGTTATCATCATTACTCTTCTATGGTTGCATAAACGCTCCGGAGTTACCGAAGCCATCTCAAATAGGGCTTGTCCAGAGATGAAATCCGGACTGAAGCACAAGTTGATTACAATTGTCAGTCGAAGTTTTAGTTTTAGGTTTCTCGGTTACGCCGGCAACCGTCATACGTCCACCGTTACGTCAACTGTAGAATCTTCATACAATCCCGTAGTCCGTGTTTATAAAAAACAGGAACACATCAAGATGATGAAGATGATGATGATGTCGGCAGATCACACAAAAATGAAAATTTATTATAGTTTGATGGGAAGAAAGCAATTACTTTATCACCGACATACTCTAAGACGTATCCCTTATGATTACGCATGACATTTCCGTTTATTAATTTATATTATTCTACAGGGAATACAATATATTCACGTTGTGATTCCGAAATGGGTTGCATGCGTGCCAATGTTCCCGGTACACATGATATCGTATGTCGGTCTGCTCTGTCACAATGTGAACACTTGTCATATTAAATTAAATTAGAATGGCTCGTTGAGACCACGAATATCATAATAAGATTGGCGAAAGTGTGTGTTACATATATGTATGCTACTTGTGCTGAAGTCAAGTGTTCATAGAATAATATAAATAGCTCCACTGGGTGCCTATCTTTAAGGGTAGCGTGATATTCTTACTACTTTTCTCAACCTTTCCCAACTTCAAGTTCATCACTTTGTTTATTATTTTCTTGTAAATTTACATCTTCAAGCGGAGATTGGTGAAGCAAACACTTTATTTGCAAAATCCTTAGATTTAATTCATCTCTGTGTGCTGCAATCCAAGTAATCTGGTCTTTTGTGTCTGTTTTATCTTCCCACCCTTCAGGGCCTAGATGACCAGGTAAGGTGCTAGGATTACACTCGCATTGACAGTTCGCATAGTCATGATCATATGTCTGCTGAACAGGACAGAGATTGTGGTGTGCTCTCTGACATGGTTCAGAAATCTTAACTTTCTCATCCTATTAGCAGCGCGGAAAGTTATTAATCTTCCATTGAGAGAATTTAGTATAGGCTGGGCTAGAGATGACATCTAGTAAAACAACAATCACATTTCAAGAATTAGGACTGGGTGCTATAATACTGAAAGCACTCAAAGAAATTGGATTTGAGGTCACTTTTCCTATTCAAAAGGCTGCTATACCGTTACTGTTGAAAGGTGTAGATGTAATAGGTCAGGCTCACACAGGAACTGGCAAGACAGCAGCCTTTGCACTACCGATTTTGACTAAGATTAAGACTAACCGTAATGGTCCAATACAAGCACTGATACTTGTCCCTACACGAGAATTAGCATTACAAGTCACAAACGAAATTAATAAATTTGCAAAGTACACAGGAATTAGAACTGTCGCTATATACGGTGGACAAAGTATCGGCCTTCAATATAATCAGTTAAAGAGAGGCATACAAATAGTAGTCGCAACTCCCGGCAGATTGATTGATCATGTAAAGCAGGATTCAATCCGGCTGGATGATGTAAAGTTTGTTGTTCTTGACGAGGCAGATAGAATGCTCGATATGGGCTTTATCGATGATATAAAGTTCATATTGTCTTACATAAATGAAGACAGACAAACGTGCCTCTTCTCTGCAACTATGCCGCCAGAAATTATGAGAGTAGCTCAGGAATATATGCATGATGCTAAGCAGGTAATGTTAAATCAAGAAGAACTAAGTCTTGATACTATAGAGCAATCTTATCTTGTTATTCAGGAAAAAGAAAAATTCAAACACCTTTGTAATTTCATTAAGAAGAGAGATAAGAAACAAACAATTGTTTTTGCTGCTACCAAACAAAGAACACAAAGACTTGCAAACGAACTAAAACAAGAGGGTTTTAAAGCAATTACAATTCATGGAGATCTTTCACAAAGGGAGAGAGATAATGCAATGTATAGATTCAAGAAAGGTACTGAAGACATCCTGGTAGCAACTGATATCGCTGCAAGAGGTATTGATGTTCCAGCAGTAGGTCATATAATCAATTATGATGTTCCATTTGAGCCATTGATGTACTTTCATAGAATTGGAAGAACTGCTCGAGCTGGTGCGAAAGGTAAAGCCATATCGCTAGTGTCGCAAGATAGGGTTGGCGATTTTCATAGAATTTTGAGGAGGACAGAACAACCAATACGGAGGCTTAATGAAGTGATGGGAATTGCATTTCCTACTACTCAAAAACGTCCACATCACAGATATCACCCAAGGTCCAGTTATCGGCATCACAGCGGCGACAGAGGTCATAGTGGTTATGGTGGTAATAGAAATACGCGCAGCTATAGAAGACAGCGAGGTTATAATCATAGATATCACAGAGATAATCGCAGTAGTACTTTCTACCATCCATAAAAACGGATCAACATAAATACTAGAGTTGGTGGTAGTAGTATTCTGATTAGACTGCATATATCATCGATATATGCTAACTTCAACTAAATAGTAGTGGACCCCAGGGGCAAGGAGAGAAGATGCAAAGTCTCATTGTATCCCTGTTCTCTTAAATGTTTGATGGTACCATAAGATGAAGACCATAAGATGAAGCATTAAAGCAACTTTACATCATGCAAGGGTATATAGGTGACATTTCTAATTAATGGTGGATAATATTGCAGGAATTGGACTTGTTATGCCTGGCGAGGTGAAAATGAAGTGGAAAAGAGGTTAACATCATTAAGGCCCTTCACTGAACACAGAGGCAAAAAAAATTCTGTGCAGACTGCGGTAACGTAGCAACTCAGGAAGCCTTGTTCCAGGTGGACGGGGCTTCTCTAATAGAAAAATATTGCGATATATGTGTAAAGAAAATAAAATAATGCGCCTCCTTATCCGGCGCGACCAAATATCCAAAGCAGATATAGCATGCGAATCGCCTTGGCAAACCTTTCAGAGACCAAAGATGACAGAGTTACAAACATAACGAGATATGTATGAAAAAAGAGAAAATTTCAGTTAATAGGCAGATAATCTCCCAGATGAGGGATGTAAACGAGTCTGGAAAGATGTATAAGGATTAATTGCAAAGGAAGTTCGTCTTATTTTGAATAACACTAATAATACTGTATCTCTGAAGATATTGGAAGCTTATACTAGGGACGTGGGTCGTGGAGTAGCTCGTTTTGACTATGAGTCTATGGATTCATTAAGCGCATCTACCGGTGATGTTATTGAAATTAGAGGCAAACGCAGAACCGTTGCCAAATGTTTACCACTTTACCCTTCAGATGAAGGAAAGGGAATAGTTCGAGTTGATGGCCTAGTAAGGAATAATGCTGGTGTAGCTATCGGAGATACGGTAATAGTAAGGAAAATCAAGGCTGTTCCGGCTGAGAAAGTTATAGTTGCTCCTTTGGAGGCAATCCCTCCTGTTGATGAGCGCTATCTTGCTGACGCTCTTGAAAGTGTACCTCTTATTAAGGGAGATAATGTCATGGTTCCTTACTTTGGTGGCAGACTTTCCTTCCAAGTTATTGCCGTGACACCGGCCGCTGACGCGGTTCTCGTTACGCAAAAAACAATGTTCCATATAGCCGAGAGGGACAGTGCATTAAGAGGCGGAACAGCACAGGTCGCGTATGAAGACATTGGTGGATTAAAGGACGAAATCCAAAAAGTTAGAGAAATGATTGAGCTTCCCTTAAGACATCCGGAAATCTTTGAAAAACTTGGTATTGAAGCTCCAAAAGGTATACTGCTTCATGGTCCTCCTGGAACTGGTAAGACTCTTTTGGCAAAGGCAGTAGCAAGCGAAAGTAACTCCCACTTTATCAGTATCTCCGGGCCTGAAATAATGAGTAAATTCTATGGAGAATCTGAAGCACGTATTAGAGAAATCTTCAAGGAAGCAAAGGAAAAGGCACCGTCTATAATATTCATAGACGAAATTGACTCTATAGCTCCAAAGAGAGAAGAAGTAACTGGTGAAGTGGAAAGAAGAGTAGTCTCGCAGATACTCTCAGTAATGGACGGCCTTGAGGCAAGAGGTAAAGTCATTGTAATTGCAGCGACTAACAGGCCAAATGCACTCGATACTGCATTAAGACGTCCTGGTAGATTTGACAGAGAAATTGAGATTAGAGTTCCTGATAAACGTGGCAGATTGGAGATACTACAGATTCACACGCATAATATGCCTCTAGACAAAGACGTGAATCAGGATAAAGTTGCAGCAGTAACCCATGGATTTGTAGGTGCAGATCTTGAATACTTGTGCAAGGAAGCAGCCATGAAATGTTTGAGAAGATTGCTGCCTGAACTTAATTTGGAAGACGAGAAAATCCCGCCTGAGACACTAGAGAAGTTAGTAATAACCATGAATGACTTTGACAACGCGATTAAGGAGATAATGCCGTCGGCTATGCGCGAAGTCTATCTAGAATCACCAGATATCCCTTGGACGGAGATAGGTGGTCTGGAAGAAGTCAAACGTGAATTACAAGAGGCAGTAGAATGGCCATTGAGATATCCAAATTTGTACAAGGAATTGGGTCATACTGTTCCGAAAGGAATTCTACTACACGGACCTTCGGGTACAGGTAAGACTATGCTTGCAAAAGCTGTAGCTACAGAGTCTGAAGCTAACTTTATCAGTGTAAAAGGACCTGAATTGATGTCTAAATGGGTTGGAGAATCTGAGAGGGGCATCAGAGAAATATTCAGAAGAGCAAGACAGGCTTCTCCATGTGTAATATTCTTTGACGAAATAGATTCTATTGCTCCTACTAGAGGAGGAGGAATGGAAGGAGGGGTACATTCAAGTGCAGAAAGAATGGTATCTCAGTTGCTGACAGAAATGGACGGCATACAAGAAATTCATGAAGTCGTTGTCATCGCTGCAACTAATAGAATTGATATGATTGATGCGGCCTTATTGAGACCAGGGCGATTTGACAAGATTGTATATGTACCAAAGCCTGACGTAAAGACAAGACAGAAAATTCTTGAAATACATACAAAAGGTAAACCTCTCGGTCGAGATGTGGATTTAATAACAATAGCAGAAGTGACTGAAGGATTTAGTGGTGCGGATGTTTCAGCAGTTGCAAATACTGCAGTCTCTTTGGCACTGCATGAATACCTTGCAAAGTACTCTACGCCGGAAGAAGCAGCAAAACATTCTTCAGACGCATTTGTGTCAATGCAGCACTTTGAAGAAGCAGTCAAGAAGATAAGAATTCAGAGAGAAATGAAACCTGGGGAGAAAACAACGTTGCCACAGTACGGATGATTTTAACATACCCATCGTAGTAGAGCATATATTTATCAAAGCAATCAGGTATTATACAACCGGTTATTCTTCAGAAATCGCGAAGGAATCAGATGTAACGAAGCCAATGTTTCACCTGTCCGATAGAATATCGACCGATCCCACGTGGCTTCATTGCCTTATGACGTATGCATATTCCTTTACAGACCATTTTAGCTGGTCAACGACAACGTTCGCTAGTTTTATATTTAAATTAGATCGTTGTCATGACGTTCTCATAGAGTAAATGCAACAGAATCATGATTTGATACTAGACCTCCGGTGAACAAGGTTGAATAGGATTTGAGGACTAGAAACCATAATCTTGAAGAGGAGTTGAAGAATACTAAAGCACAAATGATTAAACAACTCAAGATACTTCATTTACACTATTACACAGAGGAGATGATAAGGTAGGGCTGTCAGCAGATACTTGGAATACTGCGTAACCAAGATAGAAAACAAGCCCCAACCTTTTGATAAATCTGCGCTAGAGATTTATGAGCATTTGGATAAGGAACATACTATTGCTGATGTAGCAGAGTTCGAGATATGCGACGTATACGTATAGAGTTATTAGAGAGTCGACAGGCAGGTAACAGGAACTTGGTAGGTACTGATTAAGGATAATGAGTGTTATCAGTGTTTTCGGAACGCAAGATGAAGTTGAGGTGAAGGTAATATGAGTAAAGCTCTAACTCTAGAAGATATCAGAAGGGCTTTATCTGGAGTTAAAGGTAGTACCTGTCATATAGACGGTGGATTAGTCTACATTTATCATACCATTTTACACGATGAGAATCATCCTATAGATCTCAGATATAATAACACCAATCTTTACATACAGGTTAAGCAGGGTGTATCATATTTTTGCGATCGCATGAGAAGGAATCTAAAGGATACTGATAGGGCAGCAATTGTCCCTTCCCGAGAGGAGCAAAGTGCTATGGTAAAGGAGTTATACGATGTGGTCATGTATATGCTATAGCCAGGGCCCCGCCAACGATGTGAGTCGTGTATGAGACGTATGGTTGGTATGATTATTGCAGATGATAAGCAGACAGATAATTTGGTCTCACTGATGATGTAGTAGCATAATCCGGAAGATATACATCGATACAAAGTAGCCTATTATAACTATCAATGACCAGTATAGCATCCATCGTATACGAGGATGTTTTAGTATTGACGGTTTAGCTGATACCCTGACAAAAAGCATCAGTATCCCTGTTACAAACCACATCAAAGTCCTTCTGGGTTTCAACATGAGATTAGCTACGTATACAACTAAACATATGCAATTTGACCTTATTAATCGTATGCAATGAAGCCGCCCAATGTTGCACAAGAGCCCTAGATTTTAAAAAGGGTTTCCTGAAAACAGAGTTCATTGAAAAGTTGGGGGACTTAAGGTATACTCAATGAGATATACTAGAGCAAAAAGGATTCAATTTGGATCAAATGGTCTTGGATTTGTCAGCTTAACATCAATATTATATTTTTCAAATGCATGATATGTATTTAGCAAAAGATTATCAATAGATTCGCTGCTGTGATAGTAGACTTACCACCACCATGCTTCCTCTTAATATATGAAGCAAAGGATTTAGCGTGATCCAATGTATTGTTGTATTTGGTTTCTTCTATTATAGAACCGTCTGAATCCTTTATGCAGACTATGCAATCCCGTTTTCCAATATCTACTCCAATATAGTTTAGCGATCCGTTCTTTTTCCAATCCGGTATGTTCCTTTCTCACCTCCTCTTCAGTTCAACATGGATAGCTGGACAAGGCTGCATACATCTATCAGAGGTCGAGGCTCAGTTTGACAGCAGCTTAGGATATGCCCCATTCAACAAGCGAGACCTTCTAGGTCATGCACGATAAGGGGTCAGCTAACTGTATGGATTATAGATAGAAGGTGACTTTTACATGTCTTTCAACAGCAGGATATTTCAGCGTTACAGAAGGACCGGCAAGATATAGAATCCAAAGCAATGACTCATCGTATGATGACACAACTTTCTCCAAGTGATTTGAATTATGAGATAGCAGGATCAAAGGAATGTTTGGCTAACCATGGCATAAACGCTACTGTTATCGCTACCATTCATGGTATCGGGAGAAACAATGGAACTCTGGGTATGGGTGGAAAATATCAATATAGAAGCTTGGGTAATATGATATTAGGTAGTTGTCGTGCCGAAAAAAGTAAGCCCTACAGCCTATGTGCTAATCAATTGTGACCTAGACCATAAGGATGAAGTTATGATGGAGGTAAGCCAGTTACCAGGGATTATGGAGTTAGCAGAGCTGGATGGAGCATACGACATACTAGTAAAGTTAAGGGTGGAAACCGTTGAGGAATTGAAGGAAACTGTAAAGGGGCATCTCAGGAAAATGCCACATATTAGGAATACCCTTGCACTCGTAGTAATTGAGCCTAGAGGATCATATGCGGAGGAGACCTCGTTCTGAATTGGTATAGCAGTTGTCAACTATTCAGTTTATCCAAACGGGACAACTATGGTCTATGTAGCATGCAGTAATAATCCGTTCAAGCTGGAAGACGAGGCTGACGAGATTAGTCTTTACTCGTTCCTAGTTTTTACTCTTTCCTAGTTTTTTGTTACTAGGTTCGTGATAGATTATTATATCTGATGACTGACCCTCGCGAACGCATAGTTCCACCTATAACAAGGTGGGTACTTACTGGATGTGATATAAATAAAGATATACCCGTAACTGATATGCTACAGCTAAGTGCTATTAACATTTATCTTAAAGATGCTGGTAGAGTGTTTAGGCTTCACATAAAGTCCCTTGGTGATAAGGCAGTGTGTAGAGTGGAAGAATCAGTAAAGATGCATTCTTCTATTGTAGACGCATTACGTACAATCAGAAATCCTGGCGAGCAGTAGTAAGTGTGTCGTGATTTTCTATCCGATGAGCCAGCACTTGTGATTTAATGACAGATGCCCACGGTCAAGTTCTCCCTATCGTAACGAACTTTTCACTTAGGTTTTGCCGCAATATGTCAAGTCTACTTACAACTCCTACCAACCTCTGCTGGTCGTTTATGACTGGAACTAAGATGATGTGCTTTTGAAGTATAATGTCAATCACCTCGTTTATCCCTGTGTGTTCCTTGACTACCACAGGATTTCGTGTCATTATATCTACAGCTCGAATGCTGTCAAGGTTCTTGCCTTGTCTTATAGCCCGCAGGATATCAAGTGCGGTAACTATGCCTATGACTTTAATACTACTGTTGATAACGGGCAAGCCATTAAAATTTCCAATAAGAAGCTTAGTGCCAATCTCTCGTGCAGTACTACCTTCCCGAGCAGCAACTAGATTACTTGTCATCACATTAACGGCCTTCATTTGACGACCTCGCAAAGATATCACATTAAAGATTCTTAAATGTTCGTTAGGACTCGATCGAGGTAGGTTGAGTCTCGTTAAATAGATGCTGTCAGAAGCCAAGAGTACTCGATAAAAATAAAAGAGATGTGCAAAAAAAACTAGTCATAAGCAAGAGCCTTTTCTCTTATACACTCAATCCAAGCGATAGCCTGACAGATCCCATATGTTTGAGTTGACGAGCAGACGGAATTAGATCGGCTACCAAATTTGAGAGAAGAACCTTAATGGGCGGTCGCAATGACAGAAACAAGCGTAGTTCAGCTAGCAACCGCCCCAGAACACCAATACAAAATATGGCTTATAAGAAGTACGGGTATGAGATTTAATATCTGAATAAAAGAAATTGTATTTATTACAAGGTGATCAAATTCTCATACTTATACTGTTATCATGGGAGCTTCCAATTATTACGGTCGCGCTGCTGCTGATTGTGTTGTTATATGGAAAGCCGCGCAAATCGTACTGAAGTTCTCATCATATACGTCCAGACAACGGACTTAATGGTACTATCGAAAACACATAGCCCTTGTACAAACTGACAGGAAGAAGATGCTTCACTTCAGGAGTGTATTCCACCGCTATAAGATATAGAAAAATATCCTCTATAGTAGAATACTCTTCAAATTCAATTTTCACAAGCTTGTTCCGACACCTCCATGATATATATTTTCAGAACTTGAGCCTTACTGGACACGTGGCGAGGGCCAGATTAGCTCCATATGTAATGTTCGTACGCCCATATACATCTGTTTATAAAGATTGATCCTTACCCGCAACAACTCCCATTTTTTATGTGTATCGTTGATGTAATGACATAGTCTGTTTCCATATTTCTCATCAATGCACTCAAGCGTCCTCAAGATTACAGAAAAAATTTCAAGAGAAGTTATTCAAGAGTTAGATAAGATGAGTAGAATATCACTAGCACTACTCAATGACTCAGTCGAAGCTTTTCTACGAAGAGACTATTATTTGGCTGATAGCATTGTCGATAAAACAGAAGGCGTACGTTCGTTGGAGAATGAGATAGTTTTATTTCTTGACAAAGAAAAGACCTCTTCCTCCACCCGGCACGAATCGACAAATGTTTATATCAAGCTGATTTTGGAAGATATACGAAGAACTGCGGAACATGCAAGTGATATAGCAGAAGCAGCTATGAATGAAACGGTGAATGAAATAATTGAAAAATTCAACTGATAAGCGACTGATCTATAGATTTCTTTACTTCATTGAGAAGATCTTTAAGAACAGCTTCATCACCTTTATTGACATCCAGCTCCGTGTTATAATATTTCATCCATGAATAAGTATGCTGCAAATCCTCAAATAGTTCAAAAGACAGTAGTGAATGTCTACCCGTCAAAATTACTGCATCCCACATATCAGTGAAGAAAGGCTTATAGTCTTTGTATTGACGTGATTCCTCTATAAAACGCAGTTTGTTCTCTAAATCATTAATTATGAAGCTAATAGTGTTTTTCTTTGTTTCTGTCTTTTGCGTCGGTGCGCCTTTTCCACAAGCCATCTTTCGAGGTAAATCGAACCAACAAATCTGTCTAGCAAGATATTTCTCAACGACTACCTGGTCTAAGCTATTGCCAATGCTATTCTCTCGTTATTGAGTCTTGTATATTCAGTCTTGGAATAAAATCGAGGCTTGCGCGTGGGTAGTTTTCAGCTTTAGTACCTTGTCTACATTCTCTCCTAATTATTTTCTCAGATATAATTAAGCCTTTGCAGCAATTTTGCTTTGGATATATTGTTATGTGGTTTTATTCTTAGGATGCGATCGCAACTTTTATTGGAATAACAACAGGCCTTGCTAATCTTTTATCTTTGACAGCATCTCCTATCATATATCTTCTAACCGGTGGCAGCAACGATAAGATTGTGTTGTACCTAGGATCCTGTTCGTCTATTGTTGCGGTTAGGCCTAGCAGTGGTTTTTTAGCATCTGCAGCAGTTAGAACCTTTCTCAGGGTTGTAGCAGTATCACTTACTAGATGCACTTCATCGAATATGATCATACTGGAGTTATTGATAAGATCAACATCGCTAATTGCACTTTGGTATGTACTTATTGTTATTTCTCGTCTCTCTTTACGCTCACCAAAATATGCACCTACTCTATCTACAGGAATATCATATTTTATTAGCCTATTGATATTCTGTTGTACAAGGACTATCCTTGGTACGAGAAACAGGATATTGAACGAACTATTATGATCTCGCGCCTCGGCCGCTCTTTTTGCACATTCAAATGCTATCTCTGTTTTACCAGTGCCAGTACTGTATATTATCGAACCTCTATAACCATTTGTTGTCCACGCATCAACGGCCTCAATCTGATCCTTGGTAAGTTCAAATGGGAATTTTAGTGAGGAGATTGCTGACATTATTGACAGCGAACTATTGATTAAATCCACTTGCACTCAATTTTGAATCGAGCATACTGTAATATCTTATCACAAGATTAACATGCCCGGCTGAAAAATATTATCGACCGGTTATCTATTTGCATATTGTTTGAGGTGAGCAGAGCATGATTTGTATAAGATAGTATCTAAGTGATGTGATTGATCGATTTTCATATTGTTTAGTACTCATTAGTTGTTGTTGATGTTACTTTACTGGCTTTCTTACCTGATCTTTTTGATAGTGAGTCCTCCTCCATATCATCAGCTCCTTTTTCATTTATAGTAAATCTAGTATCAGAATATGGATGATATGGTGAATCTATCATCTTTGCTAATCTATTTTCTCCAGACTTTCTAAGGTATATCCTATAAGTCGAAGAGTGTGCTACTACATTACCTCCAGCTGCTTTCGTGGGGTCTCCGAAGAATGTATCAGGAGCGGCTTGAACTTGATTTGTAATAACTACTGCAATGTTGAATATCTCTGCTAACCTTATGATCTTGTGCAACATACCATTTAGTCTTTGTTGTCTATCGGCTAATGTACCTCTCCCTGCAAATTCTGCTCTATGGAGAGAGATTATTCCATCAATTATTACCAACTTTGCTTTAAAATCATTGACATATTTACCCAGGTCTTTGATTATTAGTTCGAGGTGTGAGCTATTATAGATCTTGCATACTGCAACACTTCTTAATACATCTCTATGATCTAGTCCTCTGGCTCTGGCTATCTGCTCCAGCCTTTCGGGTCTAAAAGTGCCTTCCGTGTCAATGTATATTACACCACTATCCAATCCACCTAATTCAACAGGTTGTCTCGCCATAGCACACAGTGTATGGCATATCTGGGATTTCCCGGAACCGAATTCTCCATAGAATTCAGTTACCGCTTGTGTTTCTATTCCACCCAATAATAGTTCATCTAATGCTTTAGAACCGGTAGAACATCGAAGCATCGATTTTCTTTTCTCTAGCGCAAGGTCTGCAGTGACAAACTCTTTTTCTATTATATGGGAGTCTCTAAGAAGCTTTTGTGCTGCCATTATAAAAGTCGCAGCACTTTCCTTTGAAGTGTTAATATCCACAGCCAACTCGTCAGCACTCGTTACTGCCAAATCCATCACTGAGACAATGCCTGCTTCTTTTAGCTTCTTGGCCGTAGTAGGACCAATACCTTGGATATCTTGAATTTCTAGATCTGGAGAAGGCTTTAATATTTCATTAGTATTATCCTGTTTAACCACCGGAGAAGATTCTTCTGTATCGTTATCTGCCATTGTTGGCTAACATGGACAGCAAGCTGTATTAATATTGAGCAGTACTTGTCAGACGGGGAGGGAGGGGTTTTTAGATCAATTCATATGTTGCATACCTCTTCATGTCCCAAGGTGCCGGTGAGGTTAAATTTAATTACACAGCCGTGATAAATCAACAGATTAAGATGTGTTCTTGCTATTGTCTTCGCACCACCAAACTACTAAATATTTTCAGCACCGTTAGTAATCAAAAAACCAACATATTTCATGTACGGCTAATAACCGTTATCAACCATACATAAACGTTAGATTTATTAACGGTATCATGAAAGGTTTTGTATTGCCAAAACCAGGACAAAAAACGGTTACAGTTAGTGGGAAAGCTTTAACTCTATTAGAACAGAGATATAGAATCGAAAAAACAAAGAAACCTAATCTATCATTTGCTGCATTTATCTCAGAAGCTGCTCTAATGGAGCTGGAACGGCGTAATATCTTGAAGGAGGCTCAATTTATATCTGTTATAGGATTTGAAGATAACACTCTGATTGTTAGAGACGTTAGAAAAGCAGGCCAATTAATTGAAGTTCATATAAAAAATAAGAAGCTAAAGTGTATTGCTGATGATGATTTTGATTGTATACATGTTGGATTCGCATTGGCTCTCCCAGAAGTAAGAATGGCATTGAAGAGTATGCATTAGTTGTCGAGATTACGTGCTAACGTTCGTTCAACAACATGGTACGATTTGACCAATTAGGATGATGGAAAAAAATGAAGCGTTGTAAAGGACGATGTTTGACACTAGCTATATCACAAGGAAAGGTAGGAGAAGAAATAGGCGACGGTAGTAGCAGACGAAAATATTGTGCCATATGCGAGATATATTTTGGCTTATGTGTAGAAGTGATACGATGTCCTTGCTGCAGCAATGTTCTACGTTGTCCGTTGAAGATTAGTTAACGATAGATTGCAAGGATTTAGTATTATATATTTTCGATATGAGATATGGTATGAAAGTATAATGGACGAAGTCATAACATGAGCGCAGACGAGGACGTCCTTACCAAGGCGAGACGTGGGCTGGCTTTGCACATGCATTACGGAAAGAAAACAGGATCTTGTTTGAAGAGATGTTAGATAGATGCAAAAAGACAGAATATGTAGATTGTGCAGCCGCTAAAGGTGAGAGCTCTTCTACAGAGGCTTTGGTTCTGGCTCTAATTTTTGAGCAACAGAAAATGATTAATGAATTGATCCGGAAACTAAGTAAAGCAGATCGGATTTAGATACAATGTTAAACGTTGGCTTCTTAACCGGGAACGGAGGGGATGTCATCTCATTAAGTATGAGACATTTTACTTAGACGCCATGCAATATCGGGGATTTAGAAGCGCGTTTTAAAAACCTGCCATCGGGATGTGTATCCATGACTTTGGTCACACGCTGCCGCAGCAGGATTTAAAGAACTAGATAATAGCTTTTATATCTTGGATGACTATAGATTTTGAAAAAATAAAAATAGGCTACATAAAACTAACATTTATGATTAGAATTGGATCTCGAACAATGGTGTCAAATAGACGAAGCCATCCATGTTGCAGCAACCGATGAAGAATATAAGAAATATGCAGGTATAGATAATAATGAAAAATTAATAGAACGACTAGCAGAACTCAAGTTATCTAATTCGGAAATATTTATCAATTCCTTTTCTAATCCAAGAGCCTTGGTCCTCGGCTCAATAGAGGATATTGCCTATTCGAAGACCAAGAAGTTAGAGCTAGAATTACACAACGCAAGAAATACAAAGATTATATCTCAATGATTCGTATGTCAATTGGAGTACGTGGCGCCAATTCAACAGTCTTGAAAAAAATCATCTAGATAGAAAAGAGGTTTTTGATGAATTTATCACAAAAACTAAATTCATATCATCTATAGTCGAATCCAGATTTTCCTTAATAAAACAAGTCTATCAAGAATATCAAAGTATTAGGGAAGATATCGCCATCCATGAGAATAATACAAGTCCGCTTTCTGGATACTTGGAGAATGAAGGGATTTCGAATAATCAATTGATTGAATTTATAAAATCTATGGGAAACAGAGCCAAGAAACCTTTTAGAGATGAATTGAGTGATATCTCCAAAAAGATCCTTGGCAGGGAACCTGAATATTATGACGACTTCTATTTCTTTAGAAATAAGGCATTCTCTGATTTCGATAGTAATTTTCTGACAATAGAGCCGCTACTGGAAGTCAAAAGAATTCTGGAATTCATGGAATTTGATATAAATAGGATTCATTTTGATGCCGAAGACAGAAATAATAAGTACCCATCACCAATATGCTTCTTTGTACATATACCAGACGATATTCGTGTTCTATATAAGAAGGAAAGTCCCTATTTTGATCTTCAAGGTTGTTTCCATGAAACCGGTCATGCAATACATGCAAACTCGATTGGAAAGGATAATCAATACTGGGATAAATATAGGATTCCAATGGGTATAGAAGAAATATTTTCTATTTTTCTAGAGAGAGTCACAAAAAATGGTCGCTATATACGTTCGTTGTTTTCGTACAATGATAATGATGTTAATAGGACAGTTAATGAATTAGAATCAAGAAATAAATTTATGGAATTATTTTTTGTCACCTTTTATGCAGCAAATTCATTAATGAAGTTGGAATATTGGAATAAAAACCTAACAATAGATAAGGCTAGCAATGTATATTCTAGATTAATTAAGGAATATATGGGCTTTGAAATACCAGGCGAATATTGGTTACTACATCATATTCTTCCTGAATCAATAATGTATGTTCCAAGTTACATGCTTGCTGCTGTAAGGGCAGCTGAATTAGATCACTATATGCAAAATAAGTTTGGCGATAAATGGTGGACGGAGATAGGAGCAGGTAGGGCATTAAGAGCGATAATGGAGCCAGGTGCAAATATAGATTTATCACAATTTTCAAAGCTCGATAGCAATGTCTTTGTGAAAGAAATCACAGGATAGGTTGAAGTCAACTCATTGCATATACGCCACAACCTGCAGCCAAGAGCAGTCACTAGAGATCCTTTAATTATAGGAACTAAATGAGGTGTAATATTGTACGATTCTTACAAATGTTTTCTAATTCGAGTAGTAGAGGTACTACATTCTTCCGATGCAATCGCCCAGTTCTGTCAACATAGTCAGGATTGAACATTAGAAGGGATAGAAGAGCTGTCACTTCACACTAATAAATGATGTAGCTTCACGGTGTGTAAATAGATTGTATTAGATTAAATAGATAAACTTGGATTATAATGAGGTTAATTGAAAACCTCTGCTATCAATTTACCTCTGCATACAGGACATGCTCCACAGTACCTAATTAGACGAATGATTAGGCTCTCTCATGCAATCTCAAAAGTGATAATAGATGAATACGGACAGCAGGAGTTTCTAAGGAGATTGTCAGACCCGCTTTGGTTTCAGGCTCTTGGGTGTATACTAGGATTTGATTGGCATTCATCGGGACTTACAACGGTAGTAACGGGAGTATTAAATCAGGCATTAAGTGCAGACGTTCATGGAATATCTGTTGCTGGAGGAAAAGGTAAGAAGTCTACGACAACGAAAGACGATATCCCTAAACTTGCTGAAAAGCATTACAATCTATCTTCTATTAAAATCAATGATTTATTATACGCCAGTAGAATGGCTGCCAAAGTAGATAACGCTGCAATTCAGGATGGTTATTCTTTATATCATCATGTCATCCTTTTTGACCAACATGGAGATTGGACAATAATCCAGCAAGGGATGAATCCTATTAATAGAATGGCAAGAAGATATCACTGGATTTCAGACAATTGTAAAAGTTTCATAGTAGAGCCGCATTCAGGAATCATAAGTGACTGTAAAAGCGCTAATGTTCTCAATATGACATCTATTGATTCAACAGATAACCAACGAATTTCTCTAGACCTAGCTACAGGCAATAGTGATAACTTGAGATCATGTGTTTCCAAAGTAACTTCTGTAATTTCGTCTATTGGAAGGTATACTTTAGATAAATGGTTCGCCTCAGAAAATCCAATCTCCGATAGCAATCGTGTTTTGATCGAAAATTATGAAATGCCCCGTAAGTTAGATTGGAATCTCTTTAAACGAATTTACGATATTCATCCAGAAAATTACGAACAACTAATCTCTATTCATGGGGTTGGTCCTGCTACAGTAAGGGCTCTATCACTTATTGGAGAACTAATTTATGGAACTAGAGCATCATGGCAAGATCCGGTAAAGTATAACTTTGCCCATGGCGGTAAGGATGGAGTACCTTATCCTGTTGCACGAGAGGTATATGATAAATCAATTAAATATCTCTCTTCAGCAATCGAAGGCGCAGAGATAGAAAGAATAGATAGAATTCAAGCTCTAAAAAAATTAGCGCAATATTCGACAAGGATTTTCAATACTCGCGATAGTGAAAGATAAAATTAGTTTGTGAATCAAATCTGACTCGATTTTGCGACCCAACTTTTGTTATAGGCGAGAAAGAAATTGATATTTCGTTGGTCTTTAATTTCTCCGACAATTCTTTAAGAATACTTTCACCATAAACATCACATACCACATTTCTAATTCTACTATCTTTTCTTAGGTCTTTTTTATATTCAAGATTGCTAGTTTGAGATTCATGGAAGTTATACTATGCTGCCTGTATAGCACTTGTAAACCATTCTGGTAATATGCCTTTGTTTCGGCTGATAAAATAACTAAACGCCGAGTCCAGGACATACGTCGCTGCCCAGTCATCTTTTGACCTCACAGACCTGCCATAGCCTTGCACCAACTTGAGCGCAGTCTGCCATTTGTACCATTGTTCATTCCGCCTTCTCTTCTCATTTATCCATCTATCTCCAAGACTTGGGTACGGTACTTTTGTAATTACCTGAAATCTTGACAAGTCATCCTTTAAATCAAGTCCCAACTGCAACGACGGTGAGATGAGAACAGTTGGTTTTGTCGCATTGATATGTTCTGAAATAATTTCATCTCTTTGGACCTCTTGGTCTGTTTCTAGCAATCGGCGCCTATTGTCTTTTGAAACGTTTTCTCTGATAAAGTTCAGCTGTTCATAGGAAGTCGTATGAATAATGCCTTTGTGTTCTTTATGCTTTGTCATTATTCTATCAATAGCCGAAGCAATTATTCTTTTCACTGCATCTTTTTGAAGTTCACCGTAGTTAAGATATGTCACATTCAGCGGATAGATAGGTCTATTTTTTAATGGAAAGTCTGAGCCAATCCGTATAACTTTCACATCATTAGGTTCAAGCCCTATCCCTCTGCAAAAGGTGTCTGTATCTAGAATTGTTGCAGACATCATCAAACTCTTATTGCATTTCGTGAATACCGATTTGCAAAAAGGTGAAACATCTAGGGGCTTTAATTCTACCTTGACAACTTCTAGTCCTTCCAATTTTATCTCCGAAACAATCCAGTTGTCAGGACTTAAAGAGATACTATCAATTGTTAACTCGAGTTTCTCTATGTCTTCTTTTGCCTCTATCAAAAGCTCCTTATTTTCAACCGGAATCTTGATATCCAGCATCATATCTCTTAACTTGTCAAGAAAGTCGACCCAGCCGTCTACATCGTAGCCGTGGTTATCAATTCTCAAATTAGGAATGTACTTTCGCCATTTCCTCCTAGAGATAGCAATTTCTCTGAACTTTACAATTTCTGTCTCTAGCATATGCGCTTCGTCAAGTATCAATAACTCCCGTGAAGGTAGTTTCCTGTTCACCAGCCCCAAAAAGATGGCATAATTGAGTACAGAATGGGCTGCTGCTATTGCTATGTTCATTTGATGAAAATATTGACACGGCCTCCAGTCTCTTACGACATCTTCCATCAAATTGTCAAGATGTGACCATTCGGAATAAGCACTTCTATAATGCCCTTCAGCAAGTAAGACTCTCTCATCCCTTGTGCCTTTACCTATAACTTGATAGTCTTTGAGCATTGTCTTGTACTTGCAGTTAAAGTCATCATCACTCATACATGGTCCATAATCAACCGATGTATGATAGCAGCCAGATTGCACACCAATACTACCACCACCACACGGCTTGCATCTGAATGTACGATTTTTGATAAAATCGTCCTTAACCTCGCAACAAAAATTGTTTTTGCCCTTGGCTACTCTGACAAACGGAAAGTCCCTTGCATATTGCGTTTGCAAATTCTTTGTAGACGTCAGTATGTAACTTGAGCCTAGTGTCAGAGCAGTAGCAATCCCAACAGGGCTCTTTCCAAAACCAGTAGGAGCTTCTACAATTATATGATTATACCCTGAAGCAAAGGCTGCATCTATTTCATTCAAAACAAAAGACTGCTTCTCACGCAAAGTAGGGAATGGGAAGTTTTTAATATAATTTGAAATTCTATCCTGGTGGTAGTAACTGCTCATTTTGTTTTCGTTTTAAGCCATAATGCTATGGCTTCCTCCAAGGCTACTTTGATACTACCTTTCTTTAAACCATATGTTTTATACACAGCATCTAGAAACTTCAATCGCGGTATCTATTCGGGCCATCATAGATAGAATTTGTATTCAAAGCGCTTAGTGGGCTGTAAAATCGCGTCAAATTTGGTTCACATCCCTCCGAGCCCGCATTGAAATCACTCCTTAATTAGGGTCCTCAAATAAATAAAAGGTGAACAAGAGAAGATTGAGTGAATCACTAGAATCAACGCTAGAAGATCTGATTTCGGTTTCCGGCAACTCGGCAAGCTGTCCGTTAAAGCTGACCAGGTGAACCACGCCCGAAACCTGCAAAACTCGAAGTTTTTCTCGAGGACTAATTCTCACGAAAACATAGCTGGGGAATAGCGGAAGTTCGACCAACTTGCGACGGTCTTTCCATCGGTGCAAATTCCTGTACAGCGGCAAAAAGGTTTCAACCCGACGCTCTGTCAACTGCTGAGCTACGACCTTCTCGTGGCGTGCAGTTGTGTAAGCGGCGTACCAATGAGCAAGTTTGCTGGCGTCGGGAGTTTCGTAAATTACCTGTGCGGTTGCCATTTCAAGAGTGCCGATCAATGCACGGTTTTATCTATAGCTTCGCCACCTCACTTACATCCGGCCTTTGTGAGATGACCGACCTTAAAAGGTTTTGTTACAGCTACTTACCTCGACACTTGCACCGCAATAACAGACACCTACATCACCCTCAGCAACCTTGGGTTTGTGGTGCCGCGAATCACTCCTAGAATCCCTTCAACCGAGCTCTCAACCGCCGCTGAGCGAATGTCGGACCAGAAGAAGACGCTGTTGTCGTCTTCGGGCGCCACCGCCAGCACTTTTATGCGCGGGTAGTGAACCAGCAGGTACTCGCAGATAGCCGGGCGCTCGTCTGCTCGGTCCAACGTGTTCCTAGGCTGTTTCCTGGTGGGATCCTCTAGAGTC
>JGI12186J15620_100316_pt3 | contig 36523 bp, 33 predicted proteins | sample FosCloommunities_FD_15620 | JGI IMG/M metagenome (IMG submission 15620) | reverse complement strand
CACTATAGGGAGAATTCGAGCTCGGTACCCGGGGATCCCACGTACAACGACACCTAGACCACCTGTCGATCATGCGGGCGAACGCCGCCGCCGGCTGGATCGAGCTGCTCTACAAGGTGGTGGGCCCCGGGCTGCACGCGCTCGCGGCGCGCAAGGCCGGGGACGAGCTGAGTCTCCTCGGCCCGATCGGGCGGCCCTTCGCCGTCCATGCCGAGCGGCCGCGCGTGCTGCTGCTCGGCGGCGGTGTGGGTATTCCACCGATGGTGTTTCTCGCCGAGCGACTCGCCGCTCAGGGGGGCTGGAAGCCGCTGGTGCTCATGGGATCGGAGGTGCCGTTCCCCTTTCGCCCGCGGCCGTCGGCGATCATCGTCCCGGGCATCCCCGCGGGGTGCATCGCCTGCCTGCCACTGCTCGAGGAATGGGGTGTGCCGTGCCGGCTCGCCAGCTGCGCCGACTTTCCGGGATGCTTTTCCGGTTTCGTCACCGAGCTCGCCGCTGCCTGGCTCGAATCGCTGACGCCGGCCGAGCTTGCGCAGGTGGAGATCTGCGCCTGCGGGCCGACCGCGATGCTCGCGGCAAGCACCCAGCTCGCGCGGCGCTACCAGCTGCCCTGCCAGGTGTCGCTCGAGGAGTTCATGGCGTGCGCGGTCGGCGGCTGCGCGGGATGCACGGTGCTGGTGCGCACCGGCGCGGGCGCCGCCATGAAGCGGGTGTGCGTCGACGGACCGGTGTTCGACGCCTACACGGTATTCTGACCGCCCGGTTCCAACCGCCCCGTTCTGCTCGCGGCGGCAGAGAGCCGCTAACCGAAATTGATCTTGGCCTCGAGGTTGGCGCGCGAATCGGCGTTGGCGAGCGCTTCCTCGAGGCCGACGCGTCCCTGCTTGTAGAGGAAGTGGAGCGCGGCGTCGAAGCTCTGGATGCTCTTGTCGCTCGAGGTGTTGATGGCTTCCTTGATCGACACCACGTCGCCTTTCTTGATGAGCGTGGCGATGTGCGGGGTGTTGATCATGATCTCCACCGCGGCGACGCGGCGGTTGTCCTTACCCATCACCAGGCGCTGCGCCATGATGGCGCGCAGATACTGCGACAGGTCGAGAAAGATCTGATTGTGCTGCTCGCGCGGAAACATGTTGATGATGCGGTCGAGGGATTCGGCGCAGTTGTTGGCGTGCATCGTGGCGAGCACCAGGTGGCCGGTGCCGGCGAGGTGGATCGCCGCCTCCATGCCCTCCTTGTCGCGGATCTCGCCGATCAGGATCACGTCGGGCGCTGCGCGCACCACGCCGCGCAGCGCGCGCGCATAGCTCTTGGTGTCGAGTCCCACCTCGCGCTGGTTGACGATCGAGCGCTTGTTGGTGTGCAGGAACTCGATCGGGTCCTCGATGGTGACGATATGGTCGGAGGAGCTCTCGTTGCGGTAGTTGATCATCGCCGCAAGCGTCGTGGACTTGCCCGAGCCGGTGGCGCCCACCATCAGGATCAGGCCGCGTTTGAACAGCGTCAGCTCGCCGACCACCTCGGGCAGTCCCAGCGAATCGAGGCGCGGCATGTCGGCGGTGATGTAGCGCATCACCATGGCGGGGAAACCACGCTGCATGAAGACGTTGACGCGGAAGCGTCCGAGCCCGGGCTCGGAGACGGCGAAATCGAGCTCCCACTCCTGCGTGAAGTGCTCACGCTGCTCGGGCGTCATGATCGCGAAGGCGGTCTGGCGCACCGTCTCCGGGGTCAGCACCTGCTTGTTTACCGGCAGGATCTGCCCCTCGATCTTGATCTTGATGGGCGCGTTCGAGGTGAAGAACAGGTCGGAGGCCTTCTTCTCGACCATCAGCTTGAACAGCGGCTTGGTGTTGAGCGTCGGATGGCGGGCGGTCACCGCCGCCGTCACCGCATCGCTGCTGAATACCGGGTTCGGGCCGGTGGCCTCGAGCTGCTCGTGTGTCTTCACGTCGCCGGCCGCTTTCACAGGCTGCGGCCCTGCTCTTCCTCGACGATCTTGAGGGCACCGCCATCGTCGACGTTCTTCTGCTCACGCTTGCTGTCGAGCTTGATGCGCAGGCGCAGCTCGTTCTTGGAGTCGGCGTTGCGCAGCGCGTCCTCGTAGGAGATGAAGCCGGTCTCGTAGAGCTCGAACAGCGCCTGGTCGAAGGTTTTCATTCCGAGGCGCGTCGAGCGCGACATCACTTCCTTGATCTTGGCCACCTCGCCCTTGAAGATCAGGTCCTGGATGAGCGGCGAGTTGAGCATGATCTCCATGGCCGCGATGCGCCCGGTACCGGACTCACGCGGAACCAGGCGCTGCGACACCAGCGCGCGGATGTTGAGCGAAAGATCCATGAGCAGCTGGTCGCGGCGCTCGTCGGGGAAGAAGTTGATGATGCGATCGAGCGCCTGGTTGGCGCTGTTGGCGTGCAGCGTGGCGAGCACCAGGTGACCGGTCTCGGAGAACTGGATGCCGTACTCCATGGTGTCGCGGTCGCGGATCTCGCCGATCAGGATCACGTCCGGCGCCTGGCGCAGCGTGTTCTTGAGCGCCGCCTGCCAGGACTCGGTGTCGACGCCCACCTCGCGGTGCGTGATGACGCAGCCCTTGTGGGTATGCACATATTCGACCGGGTCCTCGATGGTGACGATGTGGCCGCGGGTCTTCTCGTTGCGATAACCGACCATCGCCGCGAGCGTGGTCGATTTGCCTGAGCCGGTGCCGCCGACGATGATCACCAGCCCGCGCTTGGAGAGCACCACTTCCTTGAGGATGGGCGGCAGCTCCAGCTCCTCGAAGGTCGGGATCTTGGCGTTGATGAGGCGGATGACGCAGCCGATCGCCGCCTGCTGCACGAACGCGCTGACGCGAAAACGCCCGATGCCCGGCGGGGCGATCGCGAAGTTGCATTCCTTGGTGGCGTCGAATTCCTTGGTCTGGCGGTCGTTCATGATGGCGCGCACCAGCGTTGCCGACTGCTCGACGGTGAGCGCGCGTTCCGACTGCGGGCGGATTTCGCCATCGATCTTGATGGCCGGCGGAAAGCCCGCGGTGATGAACAGGTCCGAAGCCTTCTTCTCGGTGACCCGCCGCAGCAGGTCCTGCATCAGTTTGATGGCTTGATCGCGATCCATGTCTACTCGCCCCTTGGCGCTCTTCACAGCGCGTCTTTGTTCTGCGCCTTGTAGCGCGCCTCTTCCTTGCTGACGAAACCCTTGGCGACCAGCTCGGTCAGGCACTGGTCGAGGGTCTGCATGCCCTGGGCGCCGCCGGTCTGGATGGACGAGTACATCTGCGCGATCTTGCCCTCGCGGATGAGATTGCGGATCGCCGGCGTGCCGATCATGATCTCGTGCGCCGCAACACGCCCGCCACCGTTCTTCTTCAGCAGCGTCTGCGAGATCACCGCCCGCAGCGACTCCGACAGCATCGAGCGCACCATGTCCTTCTCCTCACCGGGGAAGACGTCGACGATGCGGTCGATGGTCTTGGCGGCCGATGAGGTGTGCAGCGTGCCGAACACCAGGTGTCCGGTCTCGGCCGCGGTGAGCGCCAGGCGGATGGTCTCCAGGTCGCGCATTTCGCCGACCAGGATGACGTCGGGGTCCTCGCGCAGCGCCGAGCGCAGCGCCTCGCTGAAGCCGAGCGTGTCGCGATGCACCTCGCGCTGGTTGACCAGACAGCGCTTGGATTCGTGCACGAACTCGATCGGGTCCTCGATGGTGATGATGTGGTCGGGACGGTTGTCGTTGCAGTGATTCACCATGCCGGCGAGGGTGGTCGACTTGCCCGAGCCCGTCGGCCCGGTGACCAGCACCAGTCCGCGCGGCAGCATGCACAGGTCGCGGAAGATCTTCGGCGCGACCAGGTCATCCAGCGAGAGGATCACCGAAGGGATGTTGCGGAACACCGCGCCGGCGCCGCGGTTCTGGTTGAAGGCGTTGACGCGAAAGCGCGCCAGCTTCGGAATCTCGAAGGAGAAGTCGGTCTCGAAGAACTCCTCATAGGCCTTGCGCTGCTTGTCGTTCATGATGTCGTACACCATGGAGTGCACTTCCTTGTGCGACAGCGGCGGCATGTTGATGCGCTTCATGTCCCCGTCGACGCGGATCATCGGCGGCACACCGGACGACAGATGCAGGTCCGAGGCATTGTTCTTGACGGCGAAGGCCAGCAGTTGCGCGATATCGACGGCCATGGAGGCTCCCTGGGGACGGGCGCGCGGTACAGGGAAAGCGATGTGCAAGCCTGCGTCCCGAACGCGCTGGCAGTATAAAGGGCCCGTACGTCCAATATGTTAATGAGTCCGCAGAATTTGGCCGCAGCGGTGGGCGAGGTCAGGGAGCGCATCGCACGGGCAGCCCGGAACGCCGGGAGGAGTGCGCAGTCGGTCACACTCCTCGCGGTCGGCAAGGCGCAGCCCGTGGCGCTGCTCACGGCGGCCGCCGACTGCGGCATAAGCGATTTCGGCGAAAGCTACCTGCAGGAGGCGCTCGAGAAGATTGTGGCGTTGCAGGAGCGGCCCCTCACCTGGCATTTCATCGGCCGGATTCAGGCTAACAAGACACGCCCCATCGCCGAGCATTTCGCCTGGGTGCACGCGGTCGACCGGCTCAAGATCGCCGAGCGGCTCTCGGCGCAGCGACCCGTGCACGTCGCGCCGCTCAACGTGTGTCTCGAGGTGAACGTGGCCGAGGAGCTCAGCAAGGGCGGCGTTGCGCCGGCGGAGCTGCCGGCGCTGGCGCAGGCCGTGGCGGCGCTGCCGCGCCTCGCGCTGCGCGGCCTCATGTGCGTCCCGCCGGAGGAGACCGAGCCGGCGCGCCAGCGGGCTTGGTTCGCCCGGCTGCGCGCGCTTTTCGAGCAGCTCAACGCCGCCGGCATCTCCCTCGACACGCTGTCGATGGGGATGAGCGGCGACTTCGAGGCGGCGGTCGCGGAGGGCGCGACTATCGTGCGCGTCGGCACCGCGTTGTTTGGCGCCAGACCTCCGAGGCGCTGAGCGTTGCGCGCGAACGGCCAGCTTTCAGCCGGCAAAAGCCGCGTCTTTTGCCGGCGGGGTCGAATGTGTTCATGGGTGGGCCTGCGGAAAGGGCCAGAGGCCCTTTCCGCCAATGAATTAGTACAATCCGCGACGCCATGACCAACAGGCGCGTCTGCATTCTCGGAGCCGGCAACATGGGCCGCGCCTTGATCGGCGGGCTGCTGCGTGCCGGCACACGCCCCGAGCAGCTGAGCGTCGGCGAAAGCCTCCCCGCAGCCCGCGAGTCGCTGGCGCGTGAGCTCGGCGTCAGCGCGTCGGGTGACAACGCGGCCGCCATCGCCGGCGCCCGGGTGGTGGTGCTGGCAGTCAAACCACAGGATGTCGCGACGACGCTCGCCCCGCTCGCCGCCTCCCTCGCCGTCGCGCGACCGCTTGTCATCTCGGTGGCGGCCGGCGTGCGTATCGCCGTGCTCGAGGCGTGCTGTGGGCCGGGCGTATCCGTGATGCGCGCCATGCCCAACCGTCCGGCGCTGATCGGCGCCGGCGTCAGCGCGCTCTACGCGCCACCCGCCGTCGGTGCCGCGCAACGCACCATCGCGGAGCGGCTGCTCAAGGCAATGGGCGAGATCGTCTGGGTTTCGGCTGAGCCGGAGCTCGATGTGGTGACGGCCCTCTCGGGCAGCGGTCCGGCGTATTTCTTTCTTCTGGCCGAGCTCATGGCCGAGGCCGGTGAGCAACTCGGCCTCGAGGGAGCCACCGCGCGACGGCTGGCGGCGGCGACCCTATACGGCTCCGGGCTCCTGGTGCACTCGGGTGCCGCCGACCTTGGACGGTTGCGGGCCGAAGTTGCTTCTCCGGGCGGCACCACCGAGGCGGCGCTGCGCACCCTCGAGGCCGCGAACCTGCGCGGTACGGTGCGCGCCGCGCTCGCAGCCGCCACTATGCGCAGCCGCGAGCTGGCCGCACAGGGCGTCTCATGACTGCACTCCTCTACATCATACGCACGCTGCTGTCGCTGGCGCTGTTCGTGGTGCTCATCCGGCTGCTGCTGCAGTGGGCGCGCGCCGATTTCCGCAACCCCCTGTGTCAGGCGGTGGTGCGGCTGACGAATCCGCTGGTGCTGCCGCTGCGTCGCGTGCTGCCGCCGATCGGCAAGGTCGACACCGCCTCGGTCGTGGGCGTGGTGCTGGTCGCGTCGGTCGAAGTGCTGATCCTCGACGGCCTGCGCGGCCTCGCCTTCCCCGGCATACTGCAGTTCGCCCAGGATGTGTCGCTGGAAATCGCGCACATGCTGTTGCAGACCTATCTGTTCGCCATCTTTCTCTACGCCGTGCTCAGTCTCATAGCGCCGGGCGGTTATTCGCCGCTGCAGTCGGTGCTCACGAGCCTCAGCGAACCGGTGTTGCGACCGATTCGCCGCCTCATCCCGGCGGTGGCGGGTCTCGATCTCTCACCGCTGTGGGCGATCATCGTCATCCAGGCGACGCTCTATCTTCTGCCCTGAAGCGACGCCGCGGCTCGCTCTGCGCGCCCACGAGCGTGTCGCGCTTGCGCTGCCCGCGCGCTAATTCCCGACACACGTGCCGCGCCAGCGTCGTGCCGTCGCTGCGCGGGCGGTGCTGTCGGAACACGCGCTTAGCGCCGACTTCGCAACGAAAATCGCAGCATTGTGTGCACGTTTGCCGACACCACCCGCCGCTCCGGAAGTCGCGGCCGCGCAGCCGACGCCGGTATAGTGCTGCGGGAAACCCTTAAAAAAAGGCACTTTTGCAACACCCGGCGCGAAAAAAGCGCTTGCGAAAGCGCGCGCATGTGCTATTTTCCCGCCGCGATTCTCATCACACGGTGCACACGCGCACCGCGCTTCGCAACACAAATACTCGAGGAGTAGGGCAACATGGCGAAAAAGGGTGGCGCACCGACGAAGTCGGAAGTCCTGACATACATCTGCAAGGACACGGGGCTCTCGCGCAAGCAAGTCGGAAGCGTCTTCGATTCGCTGGGCGGCGTGATCAAGAAGAGCCTGCGCGGTAACGGCCTGTTCACGATGCCCGGCTTATTGAAGATGAAGGTCGTCAAGAAAGCGGCGACCAAGGCCCGGGAAGGCATCAATCCGTTCACTGGCGAGAAGATGATGTTCAAGGCCAAGCCGGCGAGCAAGAAAGTTCGCGTCATGCCCCTGAAGAGCCTGAAGGGCATGGTCAACACGTAAAGCATCACGGTCCGGAAAGCGACGGACGCGAGAGCCCGGCAGGGAGGTCTTCCTGCCGGGTTTTTTGCTTTCAGGGCGCCGGCGTCGCATCGCGCGCGAGAAAGCTCACCACCACGTCGCGCAGCTCGTTGATGCGCCCGTGAAAGAAGTGCCCGGCCGCCGGCAGCAGTGTCAGCTCCGGTGCCGGTGCCAGCCCCTTCGCCCACTCGATCACCGCCGGCGCCGGCACCACTTCGTCGGCCTCCCCCTGCACGATGAGCCAGGGGCACGCCGGCGCCGTGACATCCCCCGCCTCGACCCGCGTGATGCCGGGCGCCACGGCCACGAAGCGCGCCGGTTGTGCCGTGCGTGCGGCGCGCAACGCCACCACGGCGCCGAAAGAGAATCCGGCGAGCCACAAGGCCGCGCCCGGCCAGCGCGCGCGGCCGTGGGCGATCGCCGCAAGCGCATCGGCGGTCTCACCCCTGCCCGCGTCGTAAGCGCCGCTGCTCGCGCCGACGCCGCGAAAATTGAAACGGACCACCGGCACGCCGAACTGCTGGAAGGCCCGCGCGAGCGTCCACACCACCTTGTTGTCCATCGTGCCACCGTGCAGCGGGTGCGGGTGACATACCACGCCGTAGGCAGCGACGGCGTCGTCAGCGCCAGCGTCGCTCACCGGGGTCTCGATGATCGCCTCGAGGCTCCCGGCCGGAGCCTCGAGCGCGAGCCGCTCGGCGCGCGGTGGTTTAGGCGCCATCGGCGCGTTGCGGCGGCGCGAGCCGCACCAGCAGGCGGTTGAGGCGCTGCACGTACTCGGGCGGGTTGGGAAGCGCTGCGCCTTCGGCAAGCACCGCCTGGTCGAATAGCAGCTGCGCGAGCTCGGCGAACTCGCCGGCGTTGGCAAGCGCGTCGAGGTACTTCACCAGCGGGTGGGTGACATTCACCTCGAGCAGCGGACGTGCGACGGGGGCCTGCTGGCCGGTGGCCGCGAGCAGCCGCCGCATCTGCTCGGAGAGATCGTGCTCGCCGAGCACCAGGCACGCGGGAGATTCTTGCAGGCGTTCGCTCACGCGCACCTCGGTGACTCGCTCGCCGAGCGCGTCCTTGATGCGCTTGAGCAGCCCCTTGCTCTCCTTGAGCTCGGCATCGTGCTGCTTGCGCTCGGCGTCACTCGCGAGCCCACCGAGCTCGAGATCGCCGCGCGTCGCGTCCTTGAAGCGCTTGCCCTCGAAGCTGTCGAGCTGCCCCATCGCCCACTCGTCGATGCGCTCGGCGAGCAGCAGCACCTCGAGGCCATGCGCCTTGAGCCGCTCGATCGCGGGGCTGCCGCGCGCGGCCGCGATACTTTCGGCGATGACGTAGTAGATCCGTTCCTGACCGGGTTTCATGCGGCCGACGTAGTCGGTGAGACTCACCGACGGGGTGTCGTCGGACTGCGCCGTGCTGGCAAAGCGCAGCAGTGGCAGGATCGCCGGGCGATTGGCCGGGTCCTGCACGACGCCCTCCTTGAGGACCGTGCCGAACTCCTTCCAGAAGGTGGCGTACTTCTCCGGCTCCTCTTTCGCAAGCCGCGCCAAGAGGTCGAGCACGCGCTTGGTGAGCCCGCCACGGATCGCCTCGACCTCGGGCTCCTGCTGCAGGATCTCGCGCGAGATGTTCAGCGGCAGATCGCTCGAGTCCACCACCCCCTTGATGAAGCGCAGGTAGAGCGGCAGGAACTGCTCGGCATCGTCCATGATGAACACGCGCCGCACGTAGAGCTTCAGCCCGCGCGCCGCGTCGCGCTGCCACAGGTCGAACGGGGCGCGCGCCGGCACGTACAGCAGGCTGATGTATTCGCGCTTGCCCTCCACCTTGTTGTGGCTCCAGGTGAGCGGATCGGTGAAGTCGTGGGCGACGTACTGGTAGAACTGTTTGTATTCCTCGTCGCTGATCTCGGTGCGCGGCAGCGTCCACAGCGCCTTCGCCTGGTTCACCACCTCGTACTCGAGCGATGCCTCGGCTTCCTTGCGCATGCGCACCGGGAAGCCGATGTGGTCGGAATACCGGCGTATCAGCCCGCGCAACCGCAGCGCATCGGCGAACTCGCGCGCGTCGCTCTTCAAATGCAGCGTGACCGCCGTACCGCGGCTCGGCAGCGTGACGGTCTCGACCGTGAACTCACCGTCCGCGCCCGACTCCCAGTGCACCCCGGCCTCGGGCGGCTCGCCGGCCCTGCGTGAGCGCACGACGACGCGCTCGGCGACGATGAACGCGGAATAGAAGCCCACGCCGAACTGGCCGATGAGGGCCGACGCCTTCTGCTCATCCCCGGAAAGCGAGCGGAAAAACTCCGCGGTGCCCGAACGGGCAATGGTGCCGAGATTGGTGATGGCTTCCGCGCGCGTCATGCCGATGCCGTTGTCGGTGATGGTCACCGTACCGGCAACAGGGTCGGCGTCCACGCGGATACCGAGCTCGGGGTCCTTCTCGAGGAGCGCGCCGTTGGCGATCGCCGCGAAGCGCAGCCGATCGCAGGCGTCGGAGGCATTCGAGATGAGCTCGCGGAGGAAGATCTCCCGGTGGCTGTACAGGGAGTGGATCATGAGCTTCAGCAGCTCGCGCACCTCGGCCTGGAAGCCGTGGGTCTCGCGGCTGTCGGCACCCGTTGCGCCCTGCGTCGGCCCGGGGGGATCGGGATTCGGGGATGGTCCGGTATGCATGCTGGTATGTCCGCGGGCCTCGTGCGAGGCGCAGAAGTCGCGATCTTGGGAGGTGGCGCGGATTTTTCAAGCGCGGCAGCACCACGGCGATGCCGGGCGCACCGCGCGGGCGCTGGGCGGGCGCCGCGCTCGCTAGGCGAGCACGCGTAGGAGCTGGCGGTGGGAGAGCAGCAGCGTCGTCGCGCCGGCGAGCAGCGCACCGGATGCGGCGGCGATCAGCGGCGCAGCCGCCGCGACGACCTCCGCGGCAGTTGCGGCTGCCACGTGACGACAGACGCCCACGAGATCGTCAAGCTCGTCCCACAGATGCAAGAACGACTCTTCCACGGCGAGCCAATCTACGTAAGGCACGCAGCGCGCGGCGTGCGCGCGCTCACAGTCGCGCTCGCCGTGAAGTCGCTTGCAGGAGATCTGAGGCCTGCGTAGGCTTGGCTGCGAACCGCATCACCACGCGGATGTGACAGAACATCGCAATCATGCAGCGCATAGTCGTCCTGAACCCCAAGGGCGGGTCCGGCAAGACGACCATCGCAACCAATCTGGCGAGCTATCTCGCCGCGCACGGCCATGCTCCGGTACTCATGGATTTCGATCCACAGGGGTCGTCGCTGCGCTGGGTGAAGAAGCGCCAGCCGACGCAGCCAGCGGTTCACGTGATCGCCGCGTTCGAGAAGGACGCGCGCACCACGCGCGCTTTCCAGTTGCGCGTCCCGGAGGCGGCGACGCACGTGATCATCGACACGCCCGCGGCGCTCGAGGCGCGCCAGCTTCCGGAGATGACGCGCGATGCCGATAAGGTGATCGTGCCGGTGCTGCCATCGGATATCGACATCCACACCTGCTCGCGCTGCATCCGTGACCTGTTGCTGGTGGCCAAGATACGCCGCGAGGACGATCGCATCGGCGTGATTGCCAACCGCATCCGGCGCAACACGCTCACCTATCAGTCGCTCATGCGCTTCCTGCACACCCTCGGCATCCCGATCGTCGCGGCCATCCGCGACTCACAGAACTACGTGCGCGCCGCCGAGCTCGGAGTGGGCGTGCACGAGATGAAGAGCTACGTGGCGCGCGATGACGTCGAGCAGTGGCTGCCGCTGGTCGAGTGGCTGATGCGGCCGCGCGGTCGGCAGGCCGCACCCCCGGGGACGGCGTCCCAGGGCGCTGTCGACGCAGCGGCGCAGGGGAACGAGGGCGCGGCGGGAAGCGGGCCGGGGGGCGGCGGCACCGGCCCCGCGCCCGCAGCGCCGCCGGCGAACACGGGAGAAGCAGCCGCGCTGCAGGCGCCGGAGCACGCGGATGCGCCGCGGGCGGCCGAGCTGCCGAAGGCTGCGGCCCTCGCGATCGCCTGAGGATGCGCAGCGCCCGGCGCTCGTAGCGCGCTGCGCTGAGTCAAAGCGGAGAGAGGATGCGCCCGCAGTGCGGGCTTATTTCTTCGGCTTGCCGGCGCCGTTTGCGCCGTTGCCGTCAGTATTATTCCAGGAGTCACGCACCTGGTCAGCCCAGTTCTTGTAGTTGGACCACGTATACAGGTTGCGGGTGATTGCGGCCTGACGTGCGCGCGCTCGTTGCATGCGCTCGAGCCAGTTGGCATATGCGTCCGCACCTCCGGTCGGGTTGCCGGGTGTTCCGTCGCGGTGCGTGCCGGGCGCGTCGTCACGCCCCCTGTCGCTTGAGCCCATGAGAAGCTCCTGAAGATTGGCGAGCAGCGTACGGCCTTCGCTGCGCGCACCGCAGGAACTGGTTCACAGGCATGTCGCCGGTCGCATACGCTGGGACGCAGCTCTCGCGAGGGCGGCGCAAACTGTGCGCCGCGCAGAACGTTATGTAACCGTGCGGTGCTGGCGCGCCACACGCGCGCGGCAGCCGTCAGGCCACCAGACGGTAGACCGGCCGATAGGTGCTGCCGGGCAGTCGCATGCGGCGCTGCGCGACGAACGCGGCAAGCAACTCGTCGAGCAGCCGCATGATCTCCGGATCGCCGCACAGCTCGTACGGGCCGTCGCGCTCGATGGCGCGAATGCCGTACTCCTTGACGTTCCCGGTGACGATACCGGAGAACGCGCGGCGCAGGTTTGCCGCCAGCTCGTGCACGGGCTGATCGCGGCCGAGTTCGAGCAAGCGCATGCTCCGGTGGGTGACCTCAAAGGGCTGCTGGAACTGCGGCCGGATCGACAGCAGCCAGTTGAAGTTGTACGAGTCGTTGCGGTGACGGCGGAACTCGCGTACCGCGTCCATGCCGCGCACCATGCGCCGCGCCACTTCCGGCGGATCATCGATGATGACGCTGAGGCGGCGAGCCGCGTCGGGCCCGAGCGTACCGGCGATGAAGCGGATGATGTGCTCGAAGTACGGGGCGCTCGGGCCGGGACCCGTGAGCACAATGGGAAACGGCTGCTCGCGATTGGCGGGATCGAGCAGGATCCCGGTCAGGTAGAGGATCTCTTCCGCAGTACCCGCGCCGCCCGGAAACACCACGATGCCGTGCGCGAGCCGCACGAACGCCTCGAGACGCTTCTCGATGTCCGGCATTATGGCAAGCTGGGTGACGATCGCATTCGGGGGCTCGGCGGCGATGATGCCGGGCTCCGTGATGCCGATGTAGCGGCTGTGCTCGATGCGCTGCTTGGCGTGGCCGATCGTGGCGCCCTTCATCGGGCCCTTCATGGCACCTGGACCGCACCCGGTGCACACATCGAGCGAGCGCAGGCCGAGCTCGTAGCCGACGTTCTTGGTGTACTGGTATTCGGCAGTATCGATCGAGTGGCCGCCCCAGCACACCACGAGGTTCGGCCGTGCCTTGTAGTCGAGCAGCCGTGCGTTGCGCAGGATGTGGAACACCGCGTTGGTGATCGAAGCCGAATCGGTGAGATCGAAGCGGCCGCTCGCCACGATCTCGTTGGAGATGAACACCACGTCGCGCAGCACCGCGAACAGGTGCTCCTTGATACCGCGGATCATCTCTCCGTCGACGAATGCCGCGGCCGGCGCATTCTGGATCTCGAGCTTCACGCCCCAGGGATGGCGCACGATGCGGATGTCGAAGTCGCGGTAGCGGTCGAAGATCTCCTTGGCGTTATCGGTATAGGCCCCGGCGCCGGAGTTGAGCACCGCGAGGGCACAGCGGCGGAACAGCGGGTAAAGCCCGCCCTGGCCGGTGTCGAGGAGCTTGTCGATCTCGCTCTGGGACAGGTTCTCGAGACTGCCGCGCGGACCGACGCGCGCGTCGACGAACTCTGGAAACTCGCTGCTCACTGCTTACGGAAGAATATCGATCGGCGTGTCGTCGGGAGTGAGCATCCAGATCTCGGTCATATCGGCGTTGGAGACGGCGATGCAGCCGTCGGTCCAATCGTGGCTCTCGTAGTATTCCGTCTCGTGCTTCAGCAGGTTCGGCAGCCCGTGGATCATGATCGAGCCACCGGTGTCCCAGTGTCGCGCGTGCGCACGCTTGAGATCGGCTTCGTTCGGGTACGACACCTTGATGGAAAGAAAAAAGTCGCTGCGTGGATTGCGCTTCTCCAGGCGGTAGGTGCCCTCGGGCGTGCGAAAGTCGCCGGAGCGCTCCTTCTGGCCCACCGGATTCAGGCCGAGCGCCACACGATAGGTGCGCACGACGTTGCCGCCGTGCATGAGGAGCAGGCGCCGCTCGCCCTTGTGAACGACGACGCGGTCCACGAGCGGCAATGCGCCGGTGCTCGGCGGCAGCAGCATCGCCGGCTGCGCCTGCGGCAATGCGTCCGCGTGCGCCGTGCCCAGGCTCACGATGAGAACCAGTATCGCTGCTAAGCTTCTGAAACGCATCGCATTCCGTGCCGACGTCCGGCAGGTGAGGCGGATTATAGACATACCGCACCGCCCACGGCATGTGCCGCCGTCACAACGCCTGCGGCTGTCCGCCGCGCGCCGACGTGCCGTGGCACATGCCGGCCGTGGGAGTGGCACTTAACCGCCACTGCCAACCTCCTCCACGCGCGGCAACACGATCTGCGCGCCGGCGCGGAACTCGGCGAGATCGAGGTCGGGGTTGTACTGCTGCAGCAGCCATACGGGCACCTGTGCGGAGCGCTGCGTCAGCGTCCACACCGAATCGCCGGGACGGGCGATGTGAACCTCGGTGCCGACTATGCGGTGCGCAGCGAAGTATGTTGCCTGAAGCTCGCGGTGATACTCGCGACGCAGCGTCTCGAACACCCCGGGTGTGACCTGGGCAAAATCGAGCTTGACGCGCTGACCGATGCGCACCGGCGTGTGGAACTTCAGGTGGTTGATCGCGCGCAGCTGCGCCGAGGTCAACCCGAGCCAGTCGGCGTAGTGGCCGAGTGTCTCGCCGGCAGCCACGCGGATGGTGCCGTCCTGCGCCACACCGTAGTCGAACGGATCGGCGCTCTGCTCCGGATCGGCCGGGGCACCGAGCGCCGGGCCGAGCGCCTCGGCCTGCGCGGCCGACACCGGTTGCGGGCCGGCCGCGTGCGGCCGCTCCCCGGCAATCACCACCTCGGCAATGGCCGCCGCATCCTCCGCGCTCTCGCGCTGCGCTACCTCGGACGATACCGCCCCGCCGAGCGAAGGCGGTGCCACCGTGGCGGCGGTCGCCGCGGACACGGCCTGCGACGGCACCGCCGGTGCCGACACCGGCGGGGGCGGCGGTGTCGCAGCGGCGAGCGTCACGGTGCTCGCCGACGGGGTCTCCGGCAGACTGATGGTGCTGCCGGGTCGCAGGTGCGCGCTGGTGCGCACGCGGTTCATGCGCGCGAGCGTCTCGATCGAGACGCCGTAGTGCTCGGCGAGACTCGCCAGCGTGTCGCCGCTTTGAACACGGTAGCGTCGCGGGCCGCGCTGACCGGTGTACATCTCTTCGGGGCTGAGGCGCTCGGCGAGGAGTTCCCGTGACCAGTGCGCGCCGTCGGCGGGCAGCCGCAGCCGGTACGACTTGGGGACCCGCTGCGCGCCGTTCCACACCGAGGGCAACAGTCCGGGATTGAGCGAGTGCAGCGCTGCCGCATCGATCTTCAGCGCGCGCTCGAGCGAGGTCGCGGAGACATACGCGGGGAGCTCGAGCTCCTGGAAACGGGCCTCGCTCTGCTTCTGCACGGGACCGAAATACTTTTCGGGGTTGCCGTCGATATCGAGCGCGGCCAGGAACGACACATAGAAGTTACGCGAGGCGAATCCGAAGGTACGGCTGCTGTAGCTGCGCACGATCTTGACGATGTCGTCGGTGCCGAGCGTCTCCTTGGCGTGCCGCACTCCCGCGGTGCCGTGGTTGTAGGCCGTGAGCGCGAGGGGCCAGGTGCCGAGCACCCGGTAGTTGTAGGCGAGCAGCTGTGCCGCCGCCTCGGTGGAACGGAACGGGTCGAGGCGATCGTCGACCGCGCCGTCGATACGCATGTAACGGCGCCCGGTCGAGCGCATAAACTGCCACAGGCCGGCGGCGCCGACCTTGGAATAGGCACTCGGATTGAAGGTGGACTCGACGTACGGCAGCACCGCGAGCTCGGGAGGAAGTCCGAGGTTGGCGAGCGTCTCGGCGATGTGCGTCTTCCACGCACCTGAGCGGATCAGGCCGGCCCGGAAACGATCCGCCTGGCCGAGCTGAAAGCGAATGTCATCGACTGCGGTACGCAGCCGTGCTGGCGTCCCCTCCGCGCCCCAGAGGTCCTTGATGCGCTGATCGTCTGCGGAGAGCGGACTGTCGCCGGCATCGGCGATCCGGTGCAGCACCGCCGCGTAGCGGGCACGGGCCGCGTCCACCTGGTGCTCGCGCTCGCTCGGGGGGGTCTCCGGGTCGAAGTGGAGCGTCTGGTACACCACGCCGAGGTTGTACTGGTCGTGCAGGAGGCCCCCGTTGGTGTCGACCTGCGTGTATACGCGGATCCAGAACTGCACGTCGCGCTCGAGCTGCGGAGGGCGCGGCATCGGCTCGTCAGCGGCGCGCCCCGCGGTGAATGCCATCAGCGTAACGAGCAGTAGCCAGCGCCAGCTCCGCCCCGCCCCAACACCGCCCGCCGGCGCGCGGATTCCCCGCGCGCCCCCTGTCGAGTTCATTTACACCCCTGCAAAGTCAATGGTTTCAAAGCCCCTTCAAGGGTTTGCAGCATTTCCGCGCGGCGCGCTACCTGTCCGCGCGCCCCCGAATACGTCGGCGATTTTGACACTCGGGTGTCCGGCACACCGACATGACAGCCCGTAAAGCTAGTCAGGGAGCGCCCGCGGTGCGTCACGAACCCTCCACAACGTGCACTGCGTCACATTTGTGCACCCCCGGATGCCTCAAATGCGGCGGTCGCACGGCCGGGTGGCCCCTTGGCACGAGTGTTGCTCATCTATATCTACCAACGGCAGAGGCAGGGCAAGCAAGCGACGCCACGGGATAACCGAAGAAAGCGCGGATCTGGAATGTAGCTCCTTAAGGCTCATCAGATACCGCGTCATGACCGGACAACAAGAAGAACGACACTCCTCCACACACAAGCAAGCGACCGACACCCCGCCATCTGGCGGGGTTTTTTTTGGCTGGGTGGCGCCGGTCGCTCCACCGGCGAGGGGGTGAACAAAGAAACGAGGCAGCCAGGTGGCTGCCTCGCAGTTGCGTCGCTTCTGTCAGTTTGGTGGTCGTCGCAAAAGAGGGGGCCGGCTCAACCGCACTTCGAGTCGCCGCAGTTCAGGCATGTCATGCAGCCGTCCATCATCACCACGGCAGCGGTGCTGCAGCGGCCGCAAAGCTGCGCTCCGTCGGGGAAGTGCGCCTTGGCGAAGGCATCGGCCTGCCGGGTGCGCGCCTCGAACTCGGCGCGCTTCTGGTCGACCAGCTTCTGCTGGTGCGCGTCGAGCTGGGTCTTGCGTATCAGACCGATGGTCTGCAGGTGCTTCTCGATCACGTAGCCGAGCTCGGCGATGATCGAGGGCATGAACTTGCCGCCCGGCTGCCAGTAGCCGCCACGCGGGTCGAAAACAGCCTTGAGCTCATCGACCAGGAAGGTGACGTCACCGCCCTTGCGGAAAACCGCCGAGATGATGCGCGTCAGGGCCACGATCCACTGAAAGTGATCGAGGTTCTTCGAGTTGATGAAGATCTCGAACGGGCGGCGCTGCTCGTACTCGGTTCCCTCGTTGAGCACGATGTCGTTGATGGTCACGTACATGGCGTGATCGGAGATCGGCGTCTTGATCTTGTAGGTCGAGCCGATGAGAACCTCCGGACGCTCGAGCCTCTCGTGCATCCGGATGACCTTGGCGGTGCGGCCGTTCTTGTCGCGCACCACCTCCGCGTCGGCAGCCGCAGCAGCCACCTTCGGCTCGCTGGCCCGTTCGGCCGGCTTCTCTGCCGGCTTTGCCACCTGCTTCTCCTCCGGCTTCTGTACCTGGTACTTGACGATTTTTCGATCGATCTTGATGGTCATGGTGAGTGTCCCGAGTCTGAATTGCGCTGCTGCGCGCGTCAGTAGCGGCCGAAGTACCCCTCCTTGAGGCTGTCGTAGAGGTTCGCCGCGGTGTGCAGTTCGCCGTCGTACTCGATTTCCTCGTCACCGTGCGCATCGACCACAGTGCCGTCCTCGAGCGTGAACTTGTAGACGGTGTTCTTCAGGTCCTGCTCCTTCACCAGCACGCCCTGGAACGCCTCCGGGTTGAAGCGGAACGTGGTGCAACCCTTCAGGCCCTGCTCGTGTGCATACAGATAGATGTCTTTGAATCTCGCGTAGGGGAAATCCGTAGGCACGTTCGCTGTCTTAGAAATCGATGAATCGACCCACTTTTGGGCCGCAGCCTGCACCTCGACATGCTCTTTGGGGGTGATGTCATCGGACGCGATGAAATACTCCGGCAGTCTCTCATCATCATGGGTTGCTCCAGGCTTGGCATTCGGGTTGACCAGCTCGCGATACGCCAGCAACTCGAACGAGTAGACGTCGATCTTCTCCTTGGACTTCTTGCCCTCCCGAATCACGTTGCGGAAATAGTGATGCGCGAACGACGGCTCGATGCCGTTGGACGCATTGTTGGCGAGCGATAGCGAGATCGTCCCGGTTGGGGCGATCGAGCTGTGGTGCGTGAAGCGCGCGCCGGTCTCGGCGAGCTCGTGCACCAGCTGCGGGGCGACCTGGGCGATGCGCTGCATGTAGCGGCTGTACTTGGCGTGCAGCAGGCGACCGGCGATTTTCGCGCCGGGCTTCCAGCCGTCGCGTGCCATCTCCGGGCGCTTGCGCAGCATCTCGCGGCTGACCGTGAACTCCTCGTTCATGATGGGCGCCGGGCCCTTCTCGCGGGCGAGCTCGAGAGCAGCCTCCCAGCCGGCGACCGCCATCTCGCGCGACACGTCCGCGGTGAACTGTACCGACTCCGCCGAACCGTACTTCATGCGCAGCAGCGCCAGCGTGCTGCCCAATCCGAGGAACCCCATGCCGTGGCGGCGCTTGCGCAGGATCTCCTCGCGCTGCCGCTCGAGCGGCAACCCATTGATCTCGACCACGTTGTCGAGCATCCGCGTGAACACCTTCACGACCTCGCGGTACTCGCTCCAGTCGAATTCCGCGAAATCGGTGAACGGTTGTTTCACGAAGCGCGTCAGGTTGACTGACCCCAACAGACATGAGCCGTAGGGCGGCAACGGCTGTTCGCCACATGGATTGGTGGCGCGGATGTTCTCGCACCACCAGTTGTTGTTCATCTCGTTGACGCGGTCGATGAGAATGAAGCCGGGCTCGGCAAAATCATAGGTGGACGTCATGATCACGTCCCACATGCGCCGCGCCGGCAGTGTCTTGTAGACCTTGCAGGCAACCAGGCCTTCGTCGTTGACGACGTAGCCCTCGTGCACCGGCCACTCGCGCCACACGAACTTCGCGGAATCGTGCAGGTCCGGCTGGTCCACGGCGAACTCGCGCTGCGACAGCGGGAAAGCGAGCCGCCATTCGCGGTCCTCACGTACCGCCTGCATGAACTCGTCGGTGATTAGCAGCGACAGGTTGAACTGCCGTAGGCGTCCGTTCTCGCGCTTGGCGCGGATGAACTCCATGACGTCGGGATGTCCAACGTCGAACGTGCCCATCTGCGCACCGCGTCGGCCGCCGGCGGAGGAGATGGTGAAACACATCTTGTCGAAGATATCCATGAAAGACAGCGGGCCAGAGGTGTGCGCCCCCGCGCCCGACACGTAGGCACCCCGTGGACGCAGCGTCGAATGCTCATAGCCGATTCCCGCTCCGCTCTTGAGCGTGAGTCCCGCCTCGTGGACCTTCTTCAGGATGTCATCCATCGAGTCATGGATGGTCCCGGAGACCGTGCAGTTGATCGTGGAGGTCGCCGGCTTGTGCTCGAGCGCGCCGGCGTTGGAAGTCACGCGGCCCGCCGGGATCGCTCCGCGGCGCAGCGCCCAGAGGAAACGCTCGTTCCAGTGCTCGCGCGCGTCCTCGGCTTCGACAGCCGCGAGCGCGGTGGCGACGCGCTTGTAGGTGTCGTCCATCGTCTGGTCGATGGGCGTGCCATCCTTCGCGGTGAGTCGATACTTCTTATCCCAGATATCGAGCGACGCCTCCTGAAAAGGAATCACGTCGACATCCTTGGGATCGATCTTCATCACGGTGTTCATGTAGCCCGCGGCGCTCCGATGTTCTTGACGCCTGGTCCAACGGGTTACAGGGAAATCCCGGCCAAAGCGTCTGGAGCCTGTTGAGCCCCGCGTGCCTGACTGGGCACCTGCTGTCTTGCCGACAGTCAGGCCCCTGAAACCTCCCCCCGACTGCGTGACCCTTATCGCTTCGCGCGAACACAAGATCTTGTGTCGGGGTCAAAAGACTAATGAGCACGCCCGGGTGCGTCAAGATTCCTGGCAGCATTTTATCTGGCTATTTTTTTACCGTATTTTCCTCGGCTTACATCACTATTGGCCGTAGCTCTCGCAACATTTTTTCGAGAATCGAAGTCTCTGGGTTGAGTCGCAGCAGACCCAATATATTGTGCTCAGGCGAGGCACAGGTTCTGCACAGTCTGCCCACAAGGCTACGCACCTTGAGCGCGGCTTTACGGCCTTGAGCTCGGCTTTACAGCTGCCGCGGCGAGCGCACTACTGCGATCGACCGAGAGCAGCAACGGCGCCCCGAGGCGTCACCAAGAGCCGAGTGTTGGGGCGGGCAGCACGGATTCCAAACGGTACGCCCGGCGTTCGCTAGCGCACGGAGCGCCGTCTGACCCGGGTCGCCCGAAACTGCCAATCGCATCGTGCGCCGTGCTCTTGAAAGCGCCCGGGCCGACCGCACATCCGGTTGCACGCGCGCACCATGCGCCCCTTTTTCGGTTTGGTTTTTTCAACTTCAGGTTTCCAACAGGAGAGCTCTTATGACCATTGTTAGTTACGAGCCGTGGGCGCTCGTCAGCCGCTTCCAGCGGCAGTTCGAACGCGCTCTGGGCGACAGCGCTGACGGCGCAAGCGTCAGCTGGATCCCGCACGTCGACATTCACGAAGAGGCCGAGCGCTTCGTCGTGGTCGCCGATCTGCCGGGTGTTGACGGCAAGGACATCGACATCACGGCCGACAAGGGCGTGCTGACGATCAAGGGCGAGCGCCGCAGCGAGAAGAAGTCGTCCCAGGACGGCTACGAGCGGGTGGAGCGCGCCACGGGCTCGTTCCTGCGCCGCTTCACGCTCCCCGAGAGTGCCGACGCCGAGGCGATCAAGGCGACGCACGTCAACGGAGTGCTCGAAGTCACCATCCCGAAGCGCCCGCAGGAGCAGCCGCGGCGCATCGAAATCAAGGCCGCCTGAGGGGCCGTCAGCAGCGCACCGGTGGTGCGGGATGTTCCGCCGGCGGCTGATTTGTCTGTCGAACAGTAGGCGCGCGCGGCAACATGCCGCGCGCCCTCCATTCCCTCCGGGTCCGCGCCAAGTGGGCTAGAATTCCCCGGGCATGACTCGCGCTCGGATCGCCTTGTGGCTGATCGCGGCACTGGCCGCGACGCCGCTGCCCGCTGCTTCGCCCCCGGCGGTTGGCGATACGCCGCTGCCGACGCTCGCACCGATGATCAAGAAGGTGTCGCCGGCGGTGGTCAACATCGCCACCCGCGGCACCATCCGTGAGCGCGGACCGCAGAACCCGCTGCTCGACGATCCCTTCTTCCGCCGCTTCTTCGACGTACCTCCTGACACCGGCCCGCGCGAACGCCCTTTCCAGAGCGCCGGCTCGGGTGTCATTTTCGATGCCAGGAACGGCTACATCGTCACCAATGCGCACGTGGTGGAGAACGCCACCGAGATCACCGTGACGCTGCAGGACGGGCGTGACCTCAAGGCCGAGGTGCTCGGCAGCGACGCGCCTTCCGACGTTGCGGTGCTCAAGGTGAAGTCCGAGGGGCTCGCGCAGATTACGCTCGGTGATTCGGCGCGCGCCGAGGTCGGGGATTTCGTGGTGGCCATCGGCAACCCGTTCGGCCTGCAGCACACCGTGACCTCCGGAATCATCAGCGGGCTGTCGCGCTCGGGTATCAACCCCGACGGCTACGAGGACTTCATCCAGACCGACGCCTCGATCAATCCCGGCAACTCCGGCGGTGCGCTGGTGAACCTGCGCGGTGAGCTGATCGGCATCAACACCGCCATCCTCTCGCGCAGTGGCGGCAACATCGGTATCGGCTTCGCCATTCCGGTGAACATGGCGCGTAGCGTGATGGACCAGCTCATCAAGTACGGCTCGGTCAAGCGCGGACAGCTCGGGGTGAGCATGTACACTGTGACGCCCGACATCGCCCACTCGCTCGGCCTGCCCAACGCCCTGGGCGCGCTCGTATCGCAGGTGGTGGAAGGCTCGCCCGCGGACAAGGCGGGAATCCGCACCGGTGACGTCATTACCTCGGTGAACGGCCAGCCGGTGAAGTCCAACAGCGAGCTGCGCAACACCATCGGGTTGCTGCGCGTCGGTGACCGGGTCGACATCGGGCTGGTACGCGACGGCAAGCCGGTGCGCGTGACCGCGGTGATTGCCGATACCACCACCGAGCTCACCGGCGGGCCGGTGAGCATCCACAAGAGCTTCGAGGGCGCAGCGCTCGCCGACGCGCCCGATTCCGCCGGCGCGCTGGTGAGGAGCGTCGAGCCGGGCAGCGCCGCCGCGCAGGCCGGGCTGCGCGCCGACGACGTCATCGTCGGCGCCAATCGTGGCAAGGTGGGTAACGTGCGCGAGCTGCGCGACCGCGCCAAGGGCGCCGCGGTGCTGGTGCTCGAAGTGCGACGCGGTAACACGGTGCTGCTCATCCCGTTGCGCTGAGCATCCGTCAACGGGGCGCACGCGTGGCGCGCGCCACAGGGGAACGGCTGTGAACGTCTGTGTGCTGGGAGGCAGTGGTTTCGTCGGCAGCGAGCTGGTGACGCAGCTGGTACACGCCGGGCACTGGGTACGCGTACCGACGCGCAATCTCGCGGACGCCGAGCGGCTGCGTGTGCTCGACACGGCGGAGCTGCGGCTCGCCAACGTGCACGAGCCGCGCGTTCTCAGCCAACTCTTCAGCGATTGCGACGCTGTCATCAACCTCATCGGCATCCTCAATCCGCGCGGCCGGGCGACCTTCGCAGCGGTGCACACGACGCTCGCCGGTAAAGTCATGGCGGCCGCGCGCGGTGCGGGTGTGCGTCGTGTGCTGCACATGAGCGCCCTCGGCGCGAGTGAGAGTGCGCCGAGCCGTTACCTGCGTTCCAAGGGCGCGGCCGAAGCGCTGGTGCGCGCGGTGCCCCACCCGGAGAGTGCCCATCCCGCGGTAACCATCTTCCGCCCCTCGGTGATCTTCGGCGCCGGCGACTCCCTCACCAACCGTTTCGCGGCGCTGCTGCGTCTCGGCGGCGGCTGGCTGCCCCTGGCGCGGCCCGGGGCGCGCTTCGCCCCGATCAGCGTGCTCGACGTCGCCGCGTCGTTCGTGCGCGCACTCGGCGAGCACGACAGCTTCGGCGCCACCTACGAGCTGTGCGGACCGGAAGTCATGACGCTGGAAGAGCTCGTGCGCCTCACTGCGCGCGTGGCGCAGCTGCCCTGCCACATCGTGCGACTGCCCGACGTGCTCGCGCGCCTCCAGGGTCTGGTGATGGGGCTGCTGCCCGGCAAGCCTTTCTCGCTCGACAATTTCCGCTCCCTGACCCTCGACTGCGTGTGCCGCGAGAACGGCTGCGCCGCGCTCGGCATAGCGCCGCGACCGCTGCTCGCAGAGCTGCCGCTGTACCTGGCACCGCCAACCGCGGCCTCACTCGCCTGAGCCTGCGCAGTGCCGCTGCCGCGGCGCCGGTGCCGCGTGGCAAAGGTGGGCCCGTGGCGTGGCAACCCTTCCTCAGCCGCGCGGCGCGGCGGATGGCTGCGTACACAGCTGCGCGTGGCGCTCGGCGCGCGGCTCCTTCGCCAGCTCGCGCGCCGCCGCATAGAAGCGTTGGAGATCGTTGTCCTGCCGCTCGAGCAGGCGCGTAAAGCCCGGGACGCAGTTGTAATAGGTGGCCACCGCCGCGAGGTGCGCATTGTTGAGTCCTACGGCGATCCACTCCTCGTAGAGCGGGTAGGTCTCTTTCTGGCGCCGCTCGAGTGCACGCATGTCGGCGGCGAGTCGGGTGAAGGTCTGCGCCTTGCGCGCGCGCATCTCCTCGCGCGGCACTCCCGAGGCATACAGCCGCGCGAGCTGCGCCCGAGCGTGCGTGAGCAGGTCGAGAAATGCCTGCTCGAGCGCTTGGTCCTCGCGAAAGGCGCGCATGCGCGAAGTCTGCCCCTGGTGAACCAGCCAGCGCTCGAGCCCGGTATCCTCGACCGTGGTAGCAAAGGCCTCGTTGAACTCCGAGTCGTCACGAACGTACAGCAGCTGGTGCGCCAGCTCGTGAAAGATGGTGGCCGCGAGCTGGTCGTCGGTGTAACGCAGCATGCTCGACAGCACCGGGTCGCCGAACTTGCCGAGGGTGGAGTAGGCCGGCACCCCCTCGACCGCCACGTCGAAACCCTGCGTCTCCAGATCGAGTGCGAAGTCGCGTGCCGCACCCTGGTGGAAGTAGCCGCGATAGTCCACGCAGCCGGCGACGGGAAAGCACCAGCGCTTCGGCTCCACCGAGAACTGCGGGGCTGCCACGACGTTCCAGACGACGTACGGGCGAGCGATGTCGGCATAACTGCGGTAGCTGTCGTTGTCGGGCAGTGCCAGTTCGGTGACGGCAAACTCGCGCGCAGCACGCACCTGCGTGAGCCGCACGCGCAACTCGTGCGGGGTATGCGGATCCGCTAGTATCTTGTCGATCGGCTCGCGCGCGTGCAGCACGTTCCACTCGCCGCGGGTGGCTTGCATGAGATACAGCGTGCCGCAGCCCGAGAGCTGCAGGCATGCGCCAGCGAGCGCCGCCAGGCGCGCGCAGCGGGCCGCTGGCGCATGGCTCAGCAGGCGCACGCGCTCCGCCGCAGCGTGCGTCCTCGGGAGCGTCCGGCCGCGCGCTCTGCGCACGCGCTGCCCGCAGGCGTCTCGGTTAACATGCGCATCATGCGAGTCTACTTGGTCGGCGGCGCGGTACGGGACCGGCTGCTCGGGCTGGCGGTGCGCGAGCGCGACTGGGTAGTGGTCGGAGCGCTGCCGGAGCAGCTGGTACGCGCCGGCTACCAGAGTGTTGGACGTGAGTTCCCCGTGTTTCTGCACCCGCAGACCCATGAGGAGTACGCCTTGGCGCGGCTCGAGCGCAAGGTGGCTCCGGGCTACCGCGGCTTCACCACGCAGTTCTCTCCTGACGTCACGCTCGAGGACGACCTCAGGCGGCGCGACCTGACCATCAACGCGATGGCCGAGACGCCGGACGGGGAGATCATCGACCCGTCCGGTGGCCAAGCGGATCTCAGCGCGCGGCTGCTGCGCCACGTGTCAGAAGCTTTCGTCGAGGACCCGGTACGCGTGCTGCGCGTGGCGCGCTTCGCCGCGCGCTTCGCGGGGCTCGGCTTTCGCGTCGCAGCCGAGACGCTCGAGCTGATGCGGCGCATGACGGCGGCCGGCGAAGTAAGCGCGCTGGTACCAGAGCGCGTGTGGCAGGAGACCGAGCGTGCGCTCGGCGAGACGCATCCACAGGTGTTCTTCGAGACGCTGCGCAGCTGCGGAGCGCTCGGCGTGATCTTCCCCGAGATCGATGCGCTGTTCGGCGTACCGCAGCCGCCGCGCTGGCACCCGGAGATCGACACCGGTGTGCACGTGATGCTCGCACTGCGCCAGGCGGCCATACTCGGCGCCTCCGGCGCCGTGCGCTTCGCGGTGCTCACCCACGATCTCGGCAAGGCACTCACCCCGCGCGAGCGCTGGCCGAGTCATCATGGCCACGAGGATGCGGGTATTGCGCCGCTCGAGAGGTTGTGCGATCGGCTCAAGGTACCGAACGGACATCGCGAGCTCGCGCTGCTCGCCGCCCGCTATCACACACTGGTGCATCGCGCGCTGGAGCTGCGGACCGCAACGCTGCTGACGCTGCTCGAGAGCTGCGATGCCATACGCCGTCCGGGGCGCTTCGCGGAGCTGCTGCTCGCCTGCGAGGCGGACGCGCGCGGCCGCGCTGGCAAGGAGCACGAGCCGTATCCGCAGGCCGACTATCTCAAGCAGGCGCTCGCGGCCGCCGCGGGTGTGGCGCTGAGCGAGACAGAGCGGCAGGGGCTCGCCGGCGCGGCGATCGGCGAGGAGCTGCGGCGGCGGCGGCTGGCAGCGCTCGGTGCGCTGCGGAACGAGATCCCGGCGGATTGACGTTGCTGCCGTCGAAGGTGCGGTCGGCGCGGCCGGGCGCGGCGCGGACTCAGTATCCGGCGCGGTGCAGCAGCGCGACGGCTGCCGCCGCGATGAGGCAGTAGATGCCGAAGTAGTACCAGCGGCCGCCTTCGAGCCAGCGGCTCAGCCAGCGCAGCGCGAGCAGACCCGCGACCAACGCAACCAGCGCGCCGAGCACGCTCGCGAACGCCGCCGAGGCGAGATCGCCCGTGCCGCTCACGTGCACCGAGCGCACCAGACGCATGATCTCGCGCGCCACGACCGGAGGAGTAAGGACCACGGCCAGCGCGAAGCTGAAAGCCTCGGCGCGCAACTTGGCCACGCCGAGCAGCATGCCGGTGGAGATCGTGGCACCCGAGCGCGAGAAGCCGCGGAAGGGCAGGCACAGGCCCTGTACCGCGCCGATCAGTCCGGCGCGCTGAACGTTGAGATCACCCGCGGCCGAAGCCAGCCGCGTGCTCTGCCGCCGCTCGAAGAGCCCCGCGATCACGATCAGCACGCCGACGGCGGCGAGCGCCGGAGCGATGAATTCGAGGTGACCGAAGAGGTCCTCGATCTGCGCATGCGGCACCGCGCGTAACACGGTCTTCTCGATGACCTTGACGATCCCGAAGCCGATCACCGCCGTGCAGGCAGTCGCCACGACCACGAGCACCGCGAAGCTCCTGAAGGCCGATGCGCTCTGGAAGTAGGTCGCACGCCACTGCGGCCAGAAGTAGGCGATCACGGCGAGCATGGTGCCGGTGTGCAGCATCACCAGCAGCAGCGTCATGGGCGGTGAGGACGGATCGAGACCCAGTAGCTTCTCCGCGACCACGACGTGCGCGGAGCTCGACACCGGCAGCAGCTCAGCGAGGCCCTGCACGATCGCGAGAACGATGACTTTCAGGAGCGGCATTCGTATTCATCCCGTGCCCAAATCGGGCGCCATCTTAACCGCCCTGCGGCGTCGCCTGTCACAGCAGCTGCCGCAGATCCTGCACCGCGAAGCCCACAAGCGGTGCGTCGAGATCGCGGGTGAGCGCTATCGCCTTGCACGACTCGCCCATTTCTTCCGGCCGCAGCAGCCGCAGCGCCTCGCCCGCCAGTCGCGCACGCTGCCCGCCGTCCGCCACCGCGGCCACCAGTCCCTCGATACCGAGGGCCAGCAGGAAGGCCGCCTGGGTGGCAAATCCGCTCACCGTGAGCCCCGCCGCGGAGGCCGCCTCAGCGACGCGCGTGAAGTCGACCCAGGCGGTGATGTCCTGTACGCCGACGTTGGCGTACGGGTCGTCGTGCGCGCGCTGCTTGAAATGACAGCGCAGCGTGCCGCTGCCGCGCTGCGGGTGATAGTAGTGGCGGCGCGGCAGTCCGTAGTCGGTGAGCAGCAGCAGGCCGCGCTCGAGAGTGTCGCCGAGCGATGCGACCCAGGGCGCGAGCTGTAGGCAAACCTCCGAGGTATAGCCCTGCGGAAGCGCCGCGAGCGGGGGCAGGATTGTCACGCAGGCGCTGGCGAGGGCCTCCTCCGCCAGGCGCTCGGCATCGCAAAAGCGGATCTCCTCGGCCGTGGGCGCGCTCGCGAGCGCTACACCGAGCTCGTTGACAGCCTCGGAGCGACAGGTGAAGCGACGGCACGGCAGAGCGTCGGCCACCTCGTTGGCGAGGATCACACCGCGCAGCGGTTGCTCGGGCAGCCGCTCGAGCCATACCACGCGCTCGCGCAGCTCGACGGGTAGCTGACCCAGGCGGCGGCGCTGGCGGTCCGCGAGATCGGCGCTCACCTCGAGGATCGCGTAGCGCTGCGGCAGCAGCTCCTGCGCAGCGAGCTCGGTGAGCACCGTCGCTGCCATGCGCCCGCTACCGGCGCCGAGCTCGAGAATCTCCCCGTTCGTCAGTGCCAATACCTGGGCGCACTGGCGCGCCAGGCAGCGGCTGAAGAGATCCGACATCTCCGGGGCGGTGACGAAATCACCGCCGGCACCGAGCTTGGCGCTGCCGGCGCTGTAATAGCCGAGGCCCGGTGCATAGAGCGCGAGCTCCATGAAACGCTCGAATGACAGCCAGCCGCCGGCGGCGAGGAGCTGCTCGCGGATGCGCGTCGCGAGCGCGCGGCTGTGGCGCTGCTCGGCCGGCGAGAGCGGCGGCAGCATTGAGCGCACGGCAGATGCGGTCATAATCGGGCCCCATGACGCAAGACACCCCACCGCCTGTCACGGCCGCCGCGCAGCACGCCGCGCTGAGCGGCAGGACCGCGCTCGTAACCGGCGCCGCGCGCCGCATCGGCGCCGCCGTGGTGCGTGCACTGCACGGCGCCGGCGCGAACGTCGTGCTCCACTATCGCAGCTCCGCCGACGATGCCGCAGCCCTCGCCCAGGAGCTCAACGCGCTGCGCCCCGACTCGGTGCGGCTCGCGGACTGCGACCTGCTCGAGGTCGCGCAGTTGCCGACGCTCGTCAAGGCGGCGGCCGACGCCTTCGGCGGCCTCGACATCCTGGTGAACAACGCCTCGACGTTCTATCCGACACCGCTCGGTGACATCACGCCGATCGACTGGGACGATCTCATCGGCACCAATCTGCGCGCGCCGCTGTTTCTCACGCAGGCCGCGGCCCCGCTGCTGCGCGAGGCGCGCGGGCTGATCGTGAACCTGGCTGACATCCACGGACTGAAGCCCCTGCGCCGCTACCCGGTGTACAGCATCGCCAAGGCAGGACTCATCATGCTCACCAAGTCCCTCGCGCGCGAGCTCGGGCCGCAGGTGCGCGTGAATGCGGTGGCTCCGGGCCCGATCATGTGGCCGGAGGACGGTCTCGACAGCGCGCTGCAGGAGAAGATCGTCCGCCGCACGGCGTTGAAGCGCACGGGCGACGCCGAGGACGTGGCGCGCGCCTGCCTGTTCTTCGCCGCCGAGGCGCCGTACGTCACCGGGCAGATCCTCGCGGTGGACGGCGGCCGCAGCATCGGCTGGTAGCGCATCGCAATTCAGGGGCGCACCTGCTCGAGTGGATGCGCCGACTGGTCGAAGCGCGTCCACAACTCGCCGATGGTGGCACCCGCCGTCGGGTGCACCACCCCGGGCGCCAGCTGCGCCAGCGGTCCGAGCACGTAGGCGCGCTTGAGCAGGTCGGGACGCGGGAGCTTCAGTCCCGGCTCGTCGCACACCAGGTCGCCGTACAGCAGCACGTCGAGGTCCATGGTGCGCGGCGCCCAGCGTGGTGCCTCCCGTGGCCGACCGCAGCGGCTCTCGATGGCATGCAGCCGCGCGAGCACCGCGTGCACCGGGAGCGCCGTATCGAAGCCGGCGACGAGGTTGATGAAATCCTCTCCGGCGAATCCCACCGCGCGGTTGCGGTACCACGGCGAAAAGCGGGCACCGGGAAACTCGCGCTTGAGCTCCTCCACCGCGCGCTCGAGGTTGCGCTCGGGCGCGACGTTGCTGCCGGCGGCGACGTATACGGCAGGCACTGCGGTCAGGGGCGCGGGCCGGCGACGGCCGCCGGCGGCGCAGCCGGCAGATCGGCGCGTGTGCGCTCGATGAACACGCCCACGTCGCGGGAGTTGCGGATCGCGCCGGGCTTGTTGAGGGCAACGCGCACCCACTCCACCGCGAACTCCTCGAGAATCAGCAGCGCCACCCGATGCGCGAGCGTCTCCACCAGGCGGAACTCGCTCAGCGCCACAAATGCCAGCACCCGCTTGGCCACCGCCTTGTAATCGAGCGTGTCCGCTACCTCGTCGGTGAGCGCGGCACGCCGACAATCGACCGGCAGCTCGATATCGAGCATCACGGTCTGGCGGACGCGTCGCTCCCAGTCGATGAAACCGATGATGCATTCGGCGGTGAGGCCGTGCAGGAAAATGCGGTCGCCGCTGGCGCTCGGCTGCATCATGTGCCTAGCGCGGGCAAAGACTCGAGCGGCCAGCGGGCGTGTGCCTCGATGGCAAGGCCATCGTGCTGGCCCGCCTGAAGGCGCGCGAGTCCCGCCACGGCGATCATCGCTGCATTGTCGGTGGAGAACTCGATGCGTGGATAGTACACGCGCGCACCGCGCGCGGCGGCGGCGGCGCTCAAGCGCGCACGCAGCGCGCGGTTGGCACTGACACCGCCGGATACCACCAGCGCGGTGAGGCCGGTGTACTCGAGCGCGCGCAACGCCTTGCCGGTGAGCGTCTCGACGATGGCCTGCTGCACGGCATGGGCCACATCCGCGCGCAGCTGCGCGGTGAGCTTGCGCCCGCGTACTGTGTGCAGCACCGCCGTCTTCAGCCCCGAAAAGCTGAACTCGAGCCCGGGGCGATCGAGCATCGGACGCGGGAAGCTGAACACGCCGGCCACGCCGTGCTCGGCGAGCGCGGCGAGCTGCGGACCGCCCGGATAAGGCAGCCCGAGGAGCTTGGCGCACTTGTCGAAAGCCTCCCCCGCGGCGTCATCGCGGCTGGCACCTAACACGCGGTAAGCCCCGACCGCCGACACCTCGATGAGCAGGGTGTGGCCTCCGGAGACCAGCAGCGCCAGGTGGGGGAACGGTGGCGGTTCGGGCTCGAGGAGCGGCGCGAGCAGGTGTCCCTCCAAATGATGCACGCCGATCGCTGGCACACCCCAGGCGTACGCGAGGCTGCGCGCGAGCGACGCGCCGGTGAGCAGCGCCCCGATGAGCCCGGGACCTGCCGTATAGGCGACCCCGTGCAGTTCTCCGGCCGTGGTGCCCGCGGATGCGAGCGCGCGCTCGACGAGCGGCAGCAGCCGCCGTACGTGGTCGCGCGAGGCCAGCTCCGGCACGACACCTCCGTGGGCGCGGTGCAGCTCGACTTGGCTGAAGAGCTCGTGCGCCAGGAGTCCCGCCTGCGCATCGAGCACCGCGGCCGCACTTTCGTCACAGGAGGATTCGACGGCGAGGACACGCATGGCGAAATTCTAGGCGATGCAACGCTTCGCCCGCGACTTACCAGCTGACATCGGTGAGCAGGCCCGCGTAGATGTCGATTCCGTCCCACAGGTTCTGCAGACGCAGATTCTCGTTGGCCGCGTGCTGGTTGTTGTCGTAGTTGGCGAGCGGTACGCCGACGATCGGCATGTGCAGGGCGTCGGCGAAGGTACGCATCGGCACACTGCCGCCGAGCATCGGCACGCGCAGCACCCTCTCCCCGCTCGCGCGCTCGATGGCGGCGACCACCGCCTGCACCGCCGGCGCATTCATGTCGGCGCGGTAGCCGGGATAGTCGAGGCTCCACTCGAGCTTCACCACCTTCGGGTGCGAGCGCAGCACCGCCGCGTCCGGCTCGGTGCCGACCACGTCCCAGCCCTGTGCGCCGAGGAAGGCCTCGGTGCGCTGACGAACGCCCTGCGGCGTCTGCTCAGGCACCAGGCGGAAGTCGATGGAGGCGCGCGCCACAGTGGAGATGGCGTTGGCGGCGGACGCCCCGACGTCGCCGAAGCGGATGCCGCGCACGTTCAGCGCGGGCCGGGCGATCGAGTTCGCGAGGCGCTGCGTGCCTTCGGTGCGCCCGAGAGCCAGCTCCTCTTTGAGCCCGGTCTCGACATCCGGCAACGCCGCGAGCGCCGCGTTCTCGGCCGCCGTCAGCGCACGCACGTCGTCGTAGAAGCCGGGGATGAGGATGCGCCCGTCCTCATCGCGCAGGCTGTCGAGCAGGTGCGTCAGCATCACGGCCGGATTGGGGGCCCAGTTGCCGTAGTGACCGCTGTGCAACGGCCGCGTCGGACCGTAGACCGTGAGCTCGAGGCCGACGACGCCGCGGGCACCGAAGAAGACCTGCATGCGGCCGGAGGGGTGGCGGGGGCCGTCGCTCAGCACGAACACGTCGCCCCGCAGCAGACCGCCATCGGCGCGCAGGATTTCGGCGAGGTGGGGCGAGCCCTGTTCCTCCTCGCCCTCGTAAATGACCTTGACGTTCACCGTGGGATGACGCCCGGCCGCCTTGAGGGCGTCGAGCGCCGTGAGCATCGCCTGGATGGGCAGCTTGTCATCGCTCGCCGAGCGGGCGTAGATCCGCCACTGCGGATCGAGCCGCGCCGCCGCTCGCCAGTCGACATCGTGGGAGTCGCTGGCACGCGCGCCGGCACGCAGCACCGGCTTCCACGGCGAGGAGCGCCATTCGGGCTGCGCGACCGGTTGGCCGTCGTAGTGCGCGTAGAAGAGTACCGTCCGCGTGGCACCGGGCACCTCGAGCACGCCGTACACGGCCGGTGGCGTACCGGGGCCCGCCGACAGCAGTCGGGCGCGAAAGCCGCGCTGCTCGAGATCGCGCACGATGGCCTGCGCGTTCTTCTCGACGTCGGCGACGTTGGTGGCCACGTTGGGCATCGAGAGGAGCGTCGTGAACTCCTCGAGAATCTCCCTGGCGTGCGCCTCGCGGTAGGCGCGCACATCGGCCCCCACGGTCGCGGCGTGCGACGTCGCGGTGAGCAGCAGCGCCGCGGTAGCGAGGAGCGGGGCGCCTGCTTTGTTGTCGGATGTGTGCCGCATGCGGCAGTGACGGTCGAGCGCTGGCCTCATGACTGACACACTAACCCCGCGTGCCACGCGCGCGCTCGGCCTGATCTGTCGTGCCGCACCGGCCGCGTCTTTGCCTTTGCCACGACACTCCTTTAGAATCCCCCGCCCCCGAGCGAGCGCGCAATCTGCCGCTCGTGGCCGCCTCGGGTCAACATTTCCTTTTCGATCAATGATTTGAGGTTTCGATGCCGAGCGTTCGAGTGCGTGAGAACGAGTACTTCGATGCCGCCCTGCGGCGTTTCAAGCGCGCCTGCGAGAAGGCCGGCATCCTCACCGAGCTGCGCCGGCGCGAGTTCTACGAGAAGCCTACCCAGGAGCGCAAGCGCAAGAAGGCCGCTGCCATCAAGCGGCACATGAAGCGCGTCTCCCGCGACGGCATGCGCAGCTCCCGCTAGGGGCGCACGCGCGCCATGGCGCTGAAGGAACGCATCACCGAAGACATGAAGACTGCGATGCGAGCCGGCGAGAAAGAACGGCTCGCAACGATTCGCCTCGCGCTCGCCGCGATAAAGCAGCGCGAAGTGGACGAGCGCATCAGCCTCGACGACGGTCAGGTGCTCGCCGTCCTCGAGAAGATGATCAAACAGCGGCGCGAGGCCATCGCGCAGTTCGAAAGCGGCGGCCGCCCGGATCTGGTGGCGAAGGAGACCGCCGAGATTACCGTGCTGCAGGGCTATCTGCCGGCACAGCTGAGCGAAGCGGAGATCGACGCCCTGATCGCCAAGGCGATCGCCGCGACCGGAGCCGCCTCGATCAAGGACATGGGCAAGGTCATGGCGGTTGTGAAGCCGCAGGCGCAGGGTCGCGCCGACATGGGCGCCCTCAGCGCGCGGATCAAGCAGAAGCTCGGCTGAGCTCTCCATCGGGGCGCGGCACGTGGGACGCATCCCGCAGAGCTTCATCGATGAGCTCATCGCCCGCGCTGACATCGTGGAGATCATCGGCTCTCGGGTGCAGCTGAAGAAGTCAGGCCGCGAGTACAAGGCCTGCTGCCCTTTCCACGCCGAGAAGACCCCCTCCTTCTGGGTGAGCCCGGACAAGCAGTTCTATCACTGCTTCGGCTGTAGTAAGCACGGCACCGCACTCGGCTTTCTCATGGACCACGACCACATGGCCTTTCCCGAAGCGGTGGAGGAGCTCGCCACGCGCCTCGGCCTCGAAGTGCCGCAGCAGGCCGCGGGCGATAACCTGACGCGGCGCGCCGACGAGCCGCTTTACGAGCTGCTCGGGCGCGTCGCGCGCTTCTATGCGCAGGCGCTGACGCGCGAGGTACGCGCGCGCGAGTACCTGTCGCGGCGCGAACTCGGCGACGAAATCATCGAGCGCTTTGCCATCGGCTATGCGCCGAACTCGTGGAACGAGCTGCTGCGCCGCTTCGGCGGCAGCGACGCCGAGCGGCGGCTGCTCGTCGATGCGGGCCTGATCGTCGAGCGCGAGGGTGGCGCGGTACGCGACGGCGACCGTCACTACGATCGCTTCCGCGATCGGATCATGTTCCCCATCCGTGACACGCGTGGCCGCGTGATCGCCTTCGGCGGGCGTGTCATCGACGCCGGCGAGCCGAAATACCTGAACTCCCCGGAGACGGCCCTGTTCCACAAGGGGCGCGAGCTCTACGGGCTGTACGAGACGCGCCGCGCGCGTGCCAACCTCGCGCGCCTTATCGTCGTCGAAGGTTACATGGATACCGTGCGGCTGCATCAGTCGGGGATCGAGTACGCGGTGGCGACGCTCGGCACCGCCACGACCGCCGAGCACTTCCGCCGCATCTTCCGCGTCGTGCCGGCGGTGGCGTTCGCCTTCGACGGCGATCGCGCCGGACGCGCGGCGGCGTGGCGCGCCCTGCAGCAGGCGCTGCCCGAAGCCCGCGAGGGACGCGAGATACGCTTCCTGTTCCTGCCGCAGGGTCACGACCCCGACACGCTGGTGGGCGAGGAGGGACGTACACGGTTCGAGGAGCGCATCGCTGGCGCGCTACCGCTCTCGGAGTATCTGGTGCGCGAGCTATCGGAGCAGAGCGACCTGGCGCATGCCGACGGGCGCGCCCGTTTTGCCGAGACTGCGCGGCCGCTGTTCGCCAGGGTGCCCGCGGGCGTCTACCGCGAGCTGCTGCTCGAGCGGCTCGCGCAGGTCGTGGGTCTGAGCGCTGTGCGGCTCGAGGAGCTGTGGACGCAGGGCCGCACCGCGACGCCGCCCGCTGCTGCCGAGCGTGCGCCGCGCCGCCTTCGTCCCAGGGCTGCGGTGCGCGACGGCGGCCGCGGGACTCTCGTGCGCCAGGCGATCGTGCGGCTGCTGCACCACCCGGCCATCGCCCTCGAGGTGACCACGGCTGAGCGCGTAGGGCTCGATGCAAGCGATGAGGCGGGCGTCGCGCTGCTGCGCGAGCTGCTCGACAACCTGCGCGCGCAGCCCGCGCAGATTCCGGCTCAGGTGATCGAGCGCTGGGCGGGTCGCGAAGGCGGCGAGGCGCTGCAGAAACTCCTCGCGCGGGAGGAGGTCATTACAGGGGCGGGCGCGGCCGCGGGGGAGTTGCGGGCGGCACTCGTCAAGCTTGCCGATCAGGCAGCCGGTCGACGGCTCGAGGCCCTCGAGGCGAAGAGCCGGGTCGGAGGCTTGGCTACAAATGAAATCGAGGAATTTCAACGACTTATAGATAAGCTTAGCCACCGTGACGCCCGCGGCGACTAAGTCGATTTGGTGATTCACGCGGAGTCAAATAAAATTGCGCGCTTTGCCTTTCGTCCCCTTGAGGCGCAGCCGTTCGGGCAGCAAATAGGGGAGTTCCAGGCCCCAAAGCGCACCCCGACACATGACACGTAAGCAAAAGCCTCAGACCGCACACAAGAAGCGTCCCGCCACAGCACCTCGTCCCGCACGATCGGCGCCTGCCGACAGGGCGGTAGCGGCGGTGGCCAGCCTGCGCGACAAGGACCGCGGTCGGCATGCAGCGGTGTTGGGACGAAAGGCGGCGACGGGCGAGCGTACAGCGGCACTCAATGCGAAGGTAAATGACAGCGCGCGACCTGCAGACGCTCGGGGTGCCGGCGGCAAGCCCGCCGACAAGCGCCCGCTCGGCATCGAGCGGCGCGTGCCGGTGATGCCCGAGGACCGGCAGTCGCAGTTGAAGCTGTTGATCGCGCGCGGCAAAGAACAAGGCTACCTCACCTATGCGCAGGTGAACGATCACCTGCCTTCCGAAATCGTCGATCCGGAGCAGATCGAGGACATCGTCAACACCATCAACGACATGGGTATTCCGGTGTACGAAAAGGCACCGGACACCGAGTCGCTGCTGGCGAGCGAGCCGTCGGCACCGGCGGACGAAGAGGCGATCGAGGAGGCCGCGGCGGCACTCGCCGCGCTGGACGCCGAGCTCGGCCGCACCACCGACCCGGTGCGCATGTACATGCGCGAGATGGGCACGGTGGAGCTGCTGACGCGCGAGGGCGAGATCCGCATCGCCAAGCGCATCGAGGAGGGACTCGATGCGGTGCGCGGCGCGCTGGCGCTCTACCCGCCAACCTACGACTTCCTGCTGCGGGCCTACGAGCCGGTGAAGAGCGGTCAGGCGCGTCTGGTGGATGTGATCGTCGGCTTCATCGACCCGAACGCGCCGGACGTGATCGCCCAGCCGCAGAACCCCACGCGGGTGGAGGTGGTCGCGCCGGAGGAGAAGGCGGACGACGACGAGGAGAACGACGAGGAGAGCGGCGACAGCGAAGAGGAAGCCATCGACACCGGCCCCGATCCGGTCGAGGCGGCGACGCGCTTCACTTCGATCGCCAAGATCCACGCCCAGGTGCTCGTCTCGATCGGCAAGCTCGGCGCGCGCGATCCGAAGACGCTGCGTCTGCGCAAGAAGCTCGCCGACGAGTTCATGGAGCTGCGCCTGTCGCCGCGCATGTTCGATGCGCTGATTCTCAATCTGCGCACGCACGTGGCGGAGCTGCGCCAGCTCGAGAAGGAGATCATGATCATCGCGGTGCGCGATGCCGGCATGCCGCGCAAGGACTTCATCGCCTCGTTCCCCAAGAACGAGACCAACCCACGCTGGCTCAGCAAGCACGTCAAGGGCGGCAAGAAGTACTCCACCGCGCTCGCGAAGTTCAAGGACGAGATCGAGCGGCGACAGAAGAAGCTCGAGCAGCTCGAAGGCACCTACCACCTCAGCATCAACGACATCAAGGAGGTCAACCGCGAGGTGTCGATCGGCGAGGCCAAGGCACGCCGTGCCAAGAAAGAGATGGTGGAGGCTAACCTGCGCCTGGTGATCTCCATCGCCAAGAAGTACACCAACCGCGGACTGCAGTTCCTCGATCTCATCCAGGAAGGCAACATCGGCCTGATGAAAGCGGTCGACAAGTTCGAATACCGCCGCGGCTACAAGTTCAGCACCTATGCCACCTGGTGGATCCGCCAGGCCATCACG
>JGI12186J15620_100091_pt1 | contig 38007 bp, 32 predicted proteins | sample FosCloommunities_FD_15620 | JGI IMG/M metagenome (IMG submission 15620) | reverse complement strand
CGACTCTAGAGGATCCCACCAGGAAACAGCCTAGGAACACCGGAATGAAGATCGTCACCTTTCCGTCTTTGAGGCTGCCGATCCGGATTCCCCGCTGCCAGCCCGGATGGACGCGTTCGGTGGACTCGGAGTCGGCCGTGTAGATGACATCGTTCTTATCGATCGCAAGGCCGCTGGTGCGGCCGAAGTCATCATATTCGCGGACGAACTTGCCGTCTTTGGTGAGGATCTGGATGCGATGGTTGTGGCGATCGGCGACGACGAGGCGACCCTGTGAATCGAACTCGATAGCATGCGGCGTCCGAAACTCACCGGGTCCTGTTCCGGCCTTACCGATGGTTCGGAGGAACTTTCCGCTTTTGTCGAACACCGAGATGCGACCCACCAGATTGGGATCGCTGACATCCGTATGGCTCTCGGCCACGTACACATCACCGTTGCGCGGATCTGTCACGATGTCGGTAGGCTCTGTAAGAGCTTCCGGCGGATTACCCCGCACGCCAGGTTTACCGAGCATCATGAGAACCCGGCCGTCAGGACTGAACTTCACGACATAACTGCCCTTCTTATCTTCGCCGGGCGAGTTCTTGAGTTCGTCGGCGCTGGGAGCGCGCGCGTCGGCAACCCAAACGTTACCGTCGCGATCGACATGGATGCCGTGCGGCCACACGAACATTCCCGAGCCGAAACTTCGGATTTCTTTACCGTTTTCATCGAAATGATGCACTGGATTCCACTTGCTGCCGAGACAGCCCGGCGTGGCTGCGGCGGAACATCGATCGACCGCCCACACGGACTTCCCATCACGATCGATTGCGACGCCGTTGGAACCGCCCCATGGCCTTGCTTCCGAGGTTAGTTGCGCCCAGTCGCGGATGACGCGATACGGATTCGCGCCGCTGTTCACGGGTTGCACTTTGTCGGTCTGAGGAGTGCCTCCGCGTTGTTGTGAATGGACGATCGTTGTCAACAAGCCGATGCAAACGACCGCTATCGCCGCCGTTGTCGTTAGCTTCATACGATCTTTATACTACGCGATTGCGATGCTTTGAACGGGACTGGTAATGATACGGCGGCGATCCTGCATGATTTCCATCTTCAATCCGAGATAGATTCCGCGCATTTTGAGGAATGAGCCGCCGAAGCTCGCGCCCGAAAGGTGAGCCGGCGTCTTTTCTGGAAAGTATTGTCCACCCCGTACGAGGACCTCTCCTTCAGAGCCGGAGATGATCGTGATTTCATACGTACTGTGCCGGGTTTTGACGATCAGGTTTTCCAGATCGGCCATCCGGTCGATCTGAACCCCGTCTGTCCAGTCGCGATTCGTCCAATTCTCAAGATTCGCAACGCGCGGTAATTCGACGGCATCGTTTTTATCTGGCGTGATCGAACTCATGCCTCGGTCAGGGCACGCTTGGGACCATTCACGCACTAAGCCAAAACCTGAGTTTTAAAGGAGTTTCACCGAGGTGATTCCGCTCAGACTGCCGAAATGACGGCGCAATGCCGAAGAATCGCCGAATCAGCGGCCTTGCGAGAGCGCCCGAAAGAAGTCCGCTGGAGAGCCAATCCGAAGCTTGGTTCGACGCGCCACCTGTGGCGAAAAGTGTCTGGTGTTATGGGTCAACATCCAGTCCGGGCGGACCTGAACCGCCGACAACAATACCGGGACGTCCGCTTCATGACGAATTAAATGTCGCGACGCGCTCACATCGGACCGTGCAGCATAAGAAATCCGTTCCGGCCGCGTCAGACCGATGAGAGCAGTGTAGTCGTCGAGAAGGATTTGAGCGGACGAAGGCCCAAGCCCTTCCGCATGAAGCAAGAGGTTTTCCTCGACTTCCTCTTTAACCACATCCGCCAAAACGAGCCGGCAAATTCGAGCTGCGCACAATGACAGGACGGCCCGGTCCAATCCCCAGCGAGAAACAATTCCACCGGTGAGCACGTTAGAATCGAGGAATAGCCGAAGTTTTCTGGAAGATTCCGCGGCGGCCTTCATGGCCTCCGTTTTTTCGCGGTTCGTTTGGCGGCGACGAGTCCCGAGTAACGGCGCCGCGCCACGCGTTCACGGACTTCCGGGAGGGTTGTATGCAAAGCCGCTTCGGTAACGCCTGCGTGTTCCAGCCTTGCAGCAATGCCGTCGCACAGCTCGTCGAAGCGTGTTTGTTCCGGTAGCACCATCAGGCCCTCTCCGATCCGCAGCATTGTCAGCGGCGCTCCGGTTTCGAGTTTCAGCGCGTCTCGATATTCCTTCGGCAGAGTCATCGTGCCGCGTTCACCGAGGCGGGTCGTTGCGAGATATTCTACCAGCTTGCTTGTCATTGATTCCTGACGATATCTGAATTTCAGACACCATCAGTATAGCATGATCGAGCGGGATCGGGCTGGCCCGCCGCGAGGACCGCAGTGAAGATGAGGCCGAGAGTTACGGCAATCAAAACCGGCCTCTTTGTGTGTTTCATGGTTGTCCCCGGAAGTCGGCAAATCGTAGCACGACCTTGGTATAAGGTTAAGACTGCGGCTGATTTGTGTAAAAATGGGGCCCTATGAGGAATGTCCGTTCGCGAATCCAGACCATTGCCCGGCATTTGCTGTGTGCGGGCGGTCTGCTGTTTCTGATCACCGCTGCAGCGCCTTCACAAACAGGGACGCAGCCTCCCGCTGCTGCTGCGCCGGACCCACATCGCGCGATGGTATCGACCTACTGCTTCACCTGTCACAGCACGCGCATGAAAATGGGCGGCCTCGCGTTGGAAGGCCTGAACCTTCAGAATCCAGCGGACAATGCGGAGATCTGGGAAAAAGCGCTGCGCAAGCTGCGCGGACGTTTGATGCCGCCGCCGGGAAATCCTCAGCCGCAGCAGAAGGACATCGATTCATTTGTCGCGTGGATGGAAGCCAGCCTGGACTCGGCAGCCAAAGGGCCAAAGGCCGGCTATGTACCGATTCAGCGCTTGAGCAGAACCGAATACGCAGCTTCGGTCAACGCTTTGGTAGGCGTCGAGGTCAACGCGAAGGACGTCCTTCCGCAGGACATCCAAGTGGGCGGCTTTGACAATATCGCGACGGTTCAGACCGTCTCACCCGCGTTCCTCGATCAATACATCACCGCCGGCCGGCAGGTTGCGAAACTGGCGGTTGGGAATCCAAATCGCGTCCTCGACGAAAAACACAGCATCGCAACGAATCAGGACGGCGAACTGCCGTTGCCTCCGGGCATGCGCGGCGGCATGCGCTTCAAACACAACTTCCCTGCCGACGGCGAGTATCGCATCAACATCCTCGACCTCTCGCTTGGCCTCTACACGGCTTCGATCGAAAATGAAAGCACGCTCGTGATTATGATCGACGGCAAGATTGTGTTCCGCAAACCGATTGGCGGTCCCGCCGATCAGGCTCTTGCAGATCGCAAAGGCCCCGCGGGGCGTGAAGAGATCATGTCCCGCTTCACCAAAATCCCCGTGCAAGTCCAAGCCGGCATGCGCGACCTCATAGTGGCATTTGTCGATCGTTCCCACGTGGAGTCCGACGACAACGTCGGGGCGGGATTCGGAGGCATCGGCACGCTGGGTTTCGGCGCCGGCAACACCCGCATGCCGCGCCTTGGCGATATCGAGATCCTGGGACCGTATAACTCGACCGGCATCTCGAATACGGCCAGTCGCGCACTCATTTTCATCTGCGATCCCAAGAAAACCGCCGAAACCGCGTGCGCACGAAAGATCGCCGAAAACCTGGCTCGACGGGCTTTCCGACGCCCTGCAACCGCGGAAGACGTCAATCGTCTCATGCCGTTTTACGAAGTCGGAAGGGCCGGCGGCGGAAGCTTCGATTTCGGAATCGAGCAACTCGTGACAGCAGTGTTGGCCAGTCCCGAATTCCTGTATCGATCGATACGTGGAACCGCTCCGCGCTCCAACACGTCTGCAGACAGCGAAGTTTCCCTGACGGATTTGGAACTCGCCTCCCGGCTGTCCTTCTTCCTTTGGAACACCGGACCCGACGATGAACTGTTGACGCTGGCCGCAGCCGGCGGCTTGACCAAACCGGGCGTGTTGGAAAAACAAGTCCGGCGGATGATGGCGGACCCGAAAGCCTCGAGCCTGGTTTCGAGCTTTGCAATGAAGTGGCTGAACATTGCCGATCTCGATGCCGTACAACCCAACCCGATGTTGTTCCCGGAATTCAACGAACAACTGCGGCGCGACTTTTCGAGAGAAGCCGAATACTTCCTGCGCAGCGTTCTCCTGGAAGATCGCAGCGTCCTCGATCTGATGACTGCGGACCACACGTTCCTGAACGAGCGGTTGGCGCGCCACTACGGTATATCCGGAGTCCTCGGCCCTCAATTCCGCAAGGTGACGCTGCCCGATAAGGAGCGATGGGGATTGTTGGGCAAAGCGGCGGTGCTGCTGCGGACGTCGTATGGCGATCGAACCTCTCCCGTTCTTCGGGGAGCATGGGTGCTGGATAAGCTGATGGGCACGCCTCCTTCGCCGCCTCCGCCGAATGTCGCCACAAACCTCGATGAGAAAGCCGGAGAGAAGCCGAGGACGATTCGCGCTCGACTCGAGCAACATCGCGAGAAAGCGCTCTGCATGCAATGTCACGGCCTGATGGATCCGATCGGTCTGCCGCTCGAGAACTTCGATGCGATCGGCCGATGGCGCACCACGGACAAGCAGGCGGATAACGCTGCCATCGACGCCCGAACTGTCTTGCCGACCGGCGTCGCGATCGACGGAGTTGCGGAGCTTCGGACCCAGTTGACCGGGCATCCGGCAATGTTCGCTCAGGCCATCACTGAAAAGATGATGATGTACGCTCTCAACCGGGAACTGGAGTATTTCGACATGCCTCAAGTACGCGCGGTCGTGCGTGGGGCCGCGAAGGACAATTACGAGTTTTCATCGATCGTGTTGGGAATTGTTAATACCGACGCGTTTCGCAAGCAGGGTCCGCCACCGAAGACGAAGGACGTCGCGGCTAAATGATCCAGGAGACTACATGTTCATAACTAAAAAACATATCTCCCGTAGAACGGTGCTGAAGGGCGCGGGCGTGAGCCTGGCTCTGCCGTTTCTCGAAGCCATGTTGCCTGCATGTACGGCGCTCGCCCAAACGGCCGCAGCGCCGAAGTTGCGCACGGCGTTTTTCTACATTCCCCATGGCGCCATCATGCACAACACGTCGCACGGACCGGCGGCGGACAAGTGGACGCCAACAGGCGCCGGCGCGGATTTCAAGCTCAGTCCGATCCTGTCTGCGCTGGAGCCGCACAAAAAATACCTAACGTCTTTCGGCAACCTGGAGAACGCGGCCAGCGCCGGCTCCGTGCACACCTTCAACCCTGCGACGTGGCTCAGCGCCACGCGGCCGGATACGGGCCGCGGTCCGCGCGCACACATGGCCACGACTCTCGATCAAGTGATCGCGAAAGTGATCGGCCAGGAGACCCGGCTGCCCTCGCTGGAACTGGCCGCAGAAACGACCGTCCAAAGCGCCGCAGGCGGCGGCGGTTCCTACACGACACTATCTTTCCGCGATGCGGAGTCGCCGTTGCCGATGGAATACAACCCCCGGAAAGTCTTCCTGCAACTGTTCGGGGAAGGCGACACGCCCGAAGAGCGGGCATTCCTTAGCCGCCAAACCAACAGCATCCTGGATCTCATCAAGGACCGGACCAACAAGCTTCAAGGCCAGCTTGGAAACAACGACAAGGTCGTTCTCGAGGGCTATCTCGAGACCGTCCGCGAGATCGAGCGGCGGGCTCAGAAGGCCGGCGCGTCCGATCTTTCGGGCCTGAAAATTCCCGACGCACCAGTCGGCCCGTTGGAAAGCTTCAGCGAGCAGGTGAAACTGATGTTCGACCTGCTTGCTCTCGCGTTCCAGGCCGACCTCACGCGCGTGGCGACCTACATCATGGTTGCGGAAGGAACGAACCGGACCTACGACCATATCGGCGTGCCGGATGCGTTCCATCCGGTATCCCACCACGCAAACGATCTCGAGCGAATGAACAAGCTGGTGAAGATCCAGTCGTGGCACGTACAGCGATTTGCGGAATTCGTAGCGAAGATGGCGGCGACGAAGGAGGGCGACGGAACATTGCTGGATCACTCGATCTTCATGTACGGATCGAACATGAGCAACAGCGACCTTCACAACAACTATCCTGAACCGAACATCCTTGTGGGCGGCGGCAATGGAAAGGTGAAGCTCGGCGGTCAACACGTCCTACTGCCGGAGCACTCGCCGATTGCAAACCTGCATCTGACGATCCTGCAGAAGGCGGGCATCGAACGCGATAAGTTCGGCGACAGCACAGGCGTCATCGCGGGAGTCTAGTTCAATGACGGACCGACGGCATTTTTTGATGGCGGGTCTGGGCGCAGTTGTTTTGCCCCGGCTCGCCTGGACGCAATCATCAAACGTCACGAAACTGGCGGAAAACCTGGCGCTCATCAATGCAGGAACGAATGTCCTCGGGTTCTCGTCGAGTGATGGAATGATCCTGGTGGATACCGGCGCGCCGGAAGCCGCAGCCGCGCTCAAGGCCGCTTTAGCGACGCCGGCGAGAACCATCTTCAACACGCATTACCATCTCGAAAATACCGGATCGAATGAGACGTTTGCGGCGGCCGGCGCAAAGATCATCGCGCATGAGCGGACGCGACAATGGATGTCCACGGACTATTGGGTTCCGGCCGAAGATCGGTATCAAAAGGCTCGCCCCAAAGCCGCCCGGCCGACGGAGGTCTTTCTCACAAACGGTTCGTTGAAAGCGGGCGCCGAACCAATCGAGTACGGATACCTTCCGCTCGCGCACACCAGCGGCGATATCTACGTCTTCTTCAAAACGTCGAATGTTCTCGCAGTCGGAGACGTCGCATCGCCGGTGCGTGATCCGGCGTTCGACTACTTCACCGGGGCCTGGATCGGCGGACGCGTGGAGGCGATGGACATCATCCTGAAACTGAGCAATGACCAGACAAGGATCGTGCCGTCATTTGGTCCCGTCATGACTCGAGCGGAATTCAAAGCGGAACGCGACTTGATGGAAGAAGTCCGGACGCGCTTGTGGAAGACCGTGCGCGAAGGCGACGGTCCGAAAGAAATGCTGGAGGCCGGCGTACTGAAAGGCCTGCCGCGAACATGGAAAGATCCGAACAAGTTCCTGTATGACGCAGCCAAGGGTCTGTGGGCGCATCACAGCAAACTGGATCCGAATGTGGTTTGACGTGGCTTGTGCCTCACCACCCCGTCCGCGCCTGCGGCGCAGCCTGCCCCTCCTCGTTGAGGAGGGGAAATGTACATGAATTCGAGCGTTTTCCCCTCCTCAACGAGGAGGGGTGGCCGCGCCGCAGGCGCGGACGGGGTGGTGAGGCACAAGTCACGTACCATCAGGAGTCGCAATTGAAACGTTTCTATAGCCTGCGGCCAGACGGAATTTGCCGGGGCCGCATTCTTTTATCATAACGGCGTACAGCCAGGTGATTTCGGCTGAAACACATACAAACTTCAGATGGCCGCCAATCTCAACGCTGTGGAAGGCCAGTTCATCGATTTCCGCTGACAGGCCGATTTCCGTACAAAGACTTGACGATCAGATCGATCCAGCGCTCGTATCGAGCGGCGAAAACCCGGCGAAGAACGGGCGGTAGACCAGACAGCATAGAAGCATCAACAGCCGTGCGCTTCCGCGGATTAGTTATCCGGCGCAGGAGCCCTGAAGGAAGAGGACCGGCAGCCCGATCTGGTCGCGCAAATGCCTTGCTTCAGTTCTTTCCGCTCTACCGAACAGACGGAGATCCCTGTCGCGCGTCAGGGTTGGGGTCGCCCAGGGTTTTGCGATGCCGGCCGTCCCTGGTGGGCCACCAGATTCGACGGCGGCGGTGGATCGCGCAGTCAGGCTGCGGTCGCGTAGCGGAGGGGGACGAGACGCCACTCGTCACCCCGGAAAAGCTGCGCTATTTTCAGGCCAGAAACAAGAGACTGGCTTACTTCCCGCTCTCCTGCTTCTTCAACTCATCTTCGTACGCCTGTTCCCGGTCAGCCACGTACGCTTGGTACCCCGCCGGATCGACGAATGGGTTATCGCCGCCATCTTTAAGGCGGGCGTATTTGGCCAGCATGCCGTAGTAACTCCCATGTGCCCCGAGAAATACATCGCAGGGCATCGCCTTCAGCACGCGAAAGGTCTGCTCGAAGTCCAGTGCGATCTGGGCATAGCTCGGGTTATTCACCAGTTTGTACCCCGGATTTACATTCGGACTGCCGACGATCACCACATGATAGCTTTTGCCCTTCTCGACGACAGTCATCGTCCACGTTGTGCAGCCTTTGGTATGGCCCGGAGTCTTGTGCGCCACCAGAACCACCCCGCCCAGCCACACCTCATCGCCATCGTGCAGCACGCGGTCGACCTTCGCCGGAGGAAAATACATATCGGGAGACTTCGCGTAGTTGAAATCTATTTTGCCGCCGCTCTCGATCACGGACACATCCCCGTCCATCACCATGTATTTCGCATGCGTCATCTGCAGGATGCGTGCGCTGCCGGCCGCATGATCGTAATGCGCATGGCTGATGAGCAGGATTTTGATATCGCTGAACTTGAACCCGAGCTGTTCGACGCTCTTCTCGATCTGCGGCGGCGAGCTCTCCAGGTTGCTATTGATCAAGATGTCCCCCTTCGGAGTGGTGACCAAGAACGACGCGAGGTCCCTGCTGCCAACGTAGTACACGTTGCCGATCACACGGTACGGCGGGAAGGGCTGCGTCCACGCGGGACTGGGCTGTCCGAAGGCGCTGGGGGTCAGGGCGAGAAGAACAACCAGGATGCGAGCGAGCATAGGCAGGAGTATCCACCTAAAATCGCTCACACCCGCTGTGGCCTCATGTGGGAAAAGCGTTGCCGTCCAGTATCCCCGCCGCTATCTTCCGCCGGCCGTCGCCAGCGGCCGCGGCGGTTCCCGGACCTTCAGCTCGAACGCACTGGTCTCAAGCGGATGCATTAGCGCGCGATGCGCCGTGGTCAATAGCTCGGCGTCAAGGGTGTCGTCGCTCAGCTCCCAGATCATCACGCCGCCGAGCCTCTGGTTGACGGCATAGCTGGCCTTATATCGTACCGAGACGGCGTCCTCGTAAGTCCAGAATGTCGTTCCATCGAAAAGCCATGGAGCCTGCGAGTGCTCATCACGATAGGCCGAGAATCCTGCGCTCAACGTGCGGATGTACCGGTAGGGGCGGTCGCCGCGCACGCCGAGTCCCGCCTGGAAGAGACCATGGTTGGCGCCCTCGACGCCGGTCCAACTGTATCCGTAGAACGGCAGGCCCATAAGGAGCTTTTCGCGGGGGATGCTGGCGGCTACATAATCGGCGATGTTCGTCTCGATGCTGTTCGAGCGGCGGGGATCGGCCGGATTCGCGAAGAGCGGTGCGAGGAAGCCAGTCGTTGGGCTCCACGGTCCCGTGTAGTCGTAGTTCATGATCCCGACCTGGTCTACCAGCGTAGCGATCGTCGCGAAATCCGTACCGGGCAGCATGTGCGGCGAGTGACCGACCGCAATCGAGAGCCGCAACCCGGGGCGCACGGCGCGCATCTGCTGGCGGAATTCCTCGAGCAGCGCTTGAAAATTCGCCGCGTCCTCCGCACGGGGATACTCCCAGTCGATGTCGAATCCATCAAAGGTGCCCGGCTGGAACACGCCCGCAGCGAAGTGTCCGCGAATGAAGGTATCGATGCAGGATGCCACAAACGCCCGCCGATTCTCTGGCTTCGCGTCGTCGGCAAAGCCGGCGGGATTGCCCGCGAGCGATATGAGAATTTTTAAGTGCGGATAGCGCTTCTTCAGCTCCTTGAGCTGGTGGAAATAGCCGCGAAACGGCGACGCAGGATTGTCCGCCCTGCCGTTCACGCTATTCTGCGCGGTATAAGTGGTGTTGAGGTCGGCTCGTGGATCGGCGACCGAGCACCTGCCGTTGGCGACGAATGCCTGCGCGTAGTTGATCTGGTCGAGCAGTGCTGCACTGCCGTTGCCGACAAGCTCCTTCACCGAGTAAGGCTGGTCGTAGTAGAGGCCCCATTGCGGAAAATAACCCACGAGCAGCGGGTGTGGCGTTTGCGCGTGTTTATGCAGCGGCCATGCGTGCGCTCCGTTGTGGCATAACGAAAGAAAAAGAGCCACCATCGCGGATACAGCTGCGAATCCCGGGCGGAACGGACTGGATTGTTTTCGCATTCACTAGCAAAGGACGTTCGTGAATGACGATCCGTTGGAAAATTTTCTGTGACAACCGCGGAGCCGCGCTTATTGTTTGTCTCCCACCGCGAGCAGCGTCTGAAAATGGGGAGCCTCGGCTTCTCTGTGCACCACGGAAATCTCAATTCCCTGGAAGCCGGCCTTCTCCATTGCCGACTCCAGCTCCACTTCGCTGAAGCCAAGCCGTTCGTCGGCGTACAGTTCGCGGGCTTCTTCAAAACGATGCTTCACCAGATCCAGGATAGCGATGCGTCCGCCTGATTTCAGGATTCGCCAGGCTTCGGCGACGGCGCGCTCGGGATGAAGCGCGTGGTGCAGCGATTGCGAGAAGAATACGAGGTCAATTGAAGCGTCCTCGATCGGGACTTCCTCCATGTCGCCCAATCTGTACTCCAGGTTCTTCACGCCGTGGCGTTTTGCCTGCTGGCGCCCAACCTCGACCATTCGCGCCGACGTGTCGACGGCGATGACTTTCTTTGCGCGTTGTGCCAGCAGCAGGGAAAAGGCTCCTTCACCGGCTCCGAGATCGGCGATAACCATTGGTGGCATGAGCTTTAGCAGCGCCTCCGCCACACTCTTCCATGACTTGCCCGGAACGTAGTTGCGACCGAAGCGTCCGGCTACGTCGTCGAAGAAGGCCCGCATCTTGTCCTGGCGCTTGCGCAGCACGCGCTTCACTGCTGCAAGGTCGCGTCTCGATTCAGCAAGCTCACCGCGGGCCTGGTTGAGCAATTCGCTGAGCACGCCCGCGCCGTTCTCGCGCTTCAGCCGGTAAAGACTGTTTTTGCCGGTTCGGCGGTCTTCGACGAGCCCGGCCTGCTTCAGCTGCGAGAGGTGCGTCGAAATGGTGCTTTGGCCCATCGCCAGAATCTCCTGCAGTTCCGCAACCGACAGCTCCTCGCGCTCCAGTAGCAACAGGATGCGCAGCCGGTTGGGATCGGCCACCACCCGCAGGATTTTCACAATTGACGCCATGGGCTGTTCAGTGATTATATCAATGTATCGCGATTTTACGATATGAGGAGCTGATTTATGGCAACCGGCACTCTCGAACGCACCGCCGCCGATTACAAAGTCGCTGACCTGTCGCTCGCCGACTGGGGCCGCAAGGAAATCTCCATCGCCGAGCATGAAATGCCCGGCCTGATGTCCATCCGACGCAAGTATGCCGCGCAGAAGCCGCTCGCCGGCGTGCGCGTGACCGGCTCGCTGCACATGACCATTCAGACTGCGGTGCTCATCGAGACGCTGGTTGACCTCGGCGCCGACGTGCGCTGGGCAAGCTGCAACATCTTCTCCACGCAGGACCACGCCGCCGCGGCCATCGCCGCCGCCGGCATCCCCGTTTTCGCGTGGAAGGGCGAGACCCTCGAAGACTACTGGGACTGCACCTTCCAGGCGCTGAGCCACAAGGGCGGCAAGGGTCCGCAGCTGGTCGTTGACGACGGCGGAGACGTCACACTGCTCGTCCACAAGGGCTACGAACTGGAAGAGGGCGACAACTGGGTTAACACGCCTTCGTCGAATCATGAAGAGCAGGTCATCAAGGATCTCCTCAAGCGCGTGCACGCCGAAGACCCGCAGCACTGGCACAAGCTCTCCCAGGCGTGGCGCGGCGTCTCCGAAGAGACAACCACCGGCGTACACCGCCTTTATAAGATGAAAGAGCAGGGCAAGCTGCTTGTTCCCGCCATCAACGTCAACGACTCCGTGACCAAGTCCAAATTCGACAACCTGTACGGATGCCGCGAGTCGCTTGCCGACGGCATCAAGCGCGCCACAGACGTCATGGTTGCAGGCAAAGTCGCTGTTATCTGCGGCTATGGAGACGTGGGCAAGGGCTCATCACACTCGCTGCGCGGCATGGGCGCGCGCGTCATCGTCACCGAGATCGATCCCATCAACGCGCTTCAGGCAGCGATGGAAGGATTTGAAGTCACTACTATCGAAGATACACTGGGCCGCGGCGACATCTATGTCACCTGCACTGGCAATGTCGACATCATCACGCTCGAACACATGCAGAAGATGAAGGACCAGGCGATCGTTTGCAATATCGGCCACTTTGATAACGAAATCCAGATGGATCGCCTGAACGCCGCGTCCGGCGTCGAGAAGACCAACATCAAGCCGCAGGTGGACAAGTACACCTTCTCCGACGGGCGTGCCATCTTTGTGCTCGCCGAAGGCCGCCTCGTCAATCTCGGCTGCGCGACAGGACACCCCAGCTTCGTGATGAGCAACAGCTTCTCGAACCAAACCCTCGCCCAGATCGATCTCTGGGAGAACCGCGACACCTATAAGGTCGATGTCTACACGCTTCCCAAGAAGCTCGACGAAGAAGTTGCCCGCCTGCACCTTGAGAAAATCGGCGTGAAGCTGACCCAGCTTACTGCGAAGCAGGCCGAGTATCTCGGAGTCTCGCAGGAAGGCCCGTTCAAGTCCGAGCACTATCGCTACTGAACAGCCGCTCAAGAATCGCCGCGCGAGATCACTCTCCGCGGCGATTCGCTTTTACCGCCCCACCTCCTAAGCGCCACTCGCGCCGCATAGAATCCGCACATCCCGTGTACTCCGCCGCCGGGCGGAGTTGACGACGAGCAGATATAGATATCGCGCGACGACGTTGCATACTGCCTGAGGCTCGGCCGGAAAATCATCTGCCGCACCGACATTGCCCCGCCGCTGATATCGCCGCCAATCAAGTTCGCATCACGCGCCTCGAGATCCAGCGGAGTCGAAACGCATCTGGCCAGCACGCAATCGCGGAAACCCGGCGCATAGCGCTCAATCTGCCTCTCGATCCGGTCCGTCATGTCGATTCCCCGTCCGTAAATAGTCGCGTTCGGCACGTGGCAGTATGCCCACGCTGTGTGTTTGTCTTCGGGCGCGCGTGTCGGATCGAACAGGCTTGGCTGCGCCAGAAGAACAAATGGTCGCTTGGGGGGATGCCCCGCGGCCATCGCCTTCTCCGACTCGGCGATCTCCTCAAAGGTCCCCCCAACATGAACAGTGATCGCCCGCAAACAATCCTTCGCTTTCCAGGGGATCGGTTCCGACAACGCATAGTCGATCTTGAATGCCCCCGGTCCGGGCCGGAACCGTTCCAGCGTCCGTCGATATGGACGTGACAGTCTCTCGCCGGCAGCTGCGAGCAACTGCCGTGGGCTAACGTCGCACAGCACGAGCCCTTGGGGCACCTCATCGAGCGAGCTGATCCGTCGCCCAAGGTATATGGATCCGCCCAGCTCGTTCAAACAACCACCCAGTGCGTCCGTGATGGCCTGTGCTCCGCCTCGCGGGATGGGCCATCCAACCGCATGGGCGGTGACGGCGAAAACGAGACCAATGGCGGCGGTGAACGGTTGGTCGAGGGAGAGGAAGGAATGAGCCGCGAGCCCGGCGAAGATCGCCCGGGTTCTATCACTATTGAACTGACGCCTGCAAAACACGTGCGCCGACAGGACTGCATTCATCCCGAACCGCGCCATCATGAATGGACGCCTCGGCAAATGCAGCACCGGACCCAGAACCTCCGATGCGAACGCCGGCCAGCGGGTCACCGGGGCTTCGACGACCCGCCGCCATGCCTTGCCATCCTCCCCGAATGCTCTCTCAGCATCACCCAGATCCCGCTCCAGCATGACTGCCGTTCCGTCATCCAGCGGATGCGCCAGGGGGGCATCGCCGTGAATCCAGCTCAATCCGTGTTCTGCGAGCGGCAATCTTCCGAAGAAGGGCGACGCGACGGCCATCGGATGGACCGCCGATCCGAAATCATGCATAAATCCTGGCAGCGTGAGCGGCAGCGTCCGGGCTCCTCCCCCGGCCTGCTCCTCTGCTTCAAAAACATCGACCTTCAGCCCCGCCTGCGCCAGCACAATCGCCGCAGCGAGTCCATTGGGTCCCGATCCAATAACGGAAGCCTGCTTCATAAGCTAATTATGTGTCGGCAATTCCTGCGGGAACTCGACCGCGCCAATCTTTCCATCCGGTTGTCGGCTGAGAACCGGTGCATACAGCCCCAGAAGCTGTCGCCGCCACCAGTTGCCGGTCTCCCGCTTCTCTTTCATGGAGGTGAACCAGTACTGCCAGAGAACTGCGCGGACTAGCTTGGGCGGCGTGCCGCCAAAGGGATCACCCCCGAACAACGCCAGCACATCACGGCTGTTCATGAGCAGCCGTATCTGTGTGTCAACCACAAGCCGGTCCTGCTGCCAGTCGCCGAGCGACGCAAACCACAGATTCCAGTCGAACCGAGGCTGGTACGGCGCGTAGATCCCCGGCCGCTCGTTCAGCGCTTGCGGCTTGTATCGGAACGGATATGCCGTCCAGTTCTGCCCGTCGTTCGACCCTTGGAACTCGATCTCATACCGCCCTCGCGTCATCACCGCGAACAGCCCGTACTGGTTGGCAATGCGAAAAGGTTCGAGCATCCTGGCCGGCGCCATTGGCAGTGGCGCTTCCGGAAACGGCATGCGGATCATCTCCACTGTCGTCACGTAGGCCACCAGGGTGAGCATCACTGCGCTAAGCGCCAGGCGAAACGCGTTCAGGTGCGAAGGCTTACGATACTCGATCTGTGGATCATCCCCCGCTTTGGCGCTGCCGTGTAGCGAGATCGGTGCCTCCGATTGTGTCTCTAGCGCTTCCTCCGTCGGCATAACCGGCGGGCGAAAGCGCTCAGGGACAAATTGCCGCAGAAAGCCGTCATCAAGCAGCAGAAAGCCCAGTGCAAGCACCAGGTAATTTAGAAACGTATAGTTCGCGGTGAGAATGACCCCGATTTCCCACGGAGTGACGATAAAGAAGCAGATCAGCCGCGCCCGCCTGCCAAAAAAGAACAGGAGCACCACCACAATTTCCATGGTGAGCGTTGCCACGACCGTCGAAGCATGGAACCAATGCGGCAGATGCGCCATATACCAGCCTATCCATGTTGGCAGCGGGCCATTCTGGTAGTACTCGTCCATTGCTGTGAAGTGGCGCCACTCCGGGTCGCCGCTGAGCAGCTTTACAATGCCCGACTCGAAGTAGATGCGGAACCACTCCCACTGCAGCAGAAAGAGGCTTGCGCGAGACGGCGGATTCTCCACGCCCCATCCCGGCAGCACCCCGCGCGGGCTGAAGAACAGCACGATGAACCCTGCTTCGAGCAGCATGCCGTCCGACTGATAATTCGAGAACTCGCTGGCTGCCGCAACAAACGACAGATAGCAGAGGAAACAGACGAGGAAACCCAGCCGCGGCCACAAATTAAACAACGCAGCGATTGATGCTATGAGTCCCAACCAACAGATGCCCATCAGCATGGCATTGCTCGACGAGAGCCACAGCAGCGTGGGTGCAAACCAGAAACGCACTGCGGGCAACGAGCGACGGACAAGCACCAGGTACTGGTTCGCCGGCTGGATGCCATCCGTTCCGATCAGGCCGCGAACCTGGAAGAGCAGCGCGTAGAACGCCGAAAAGTAAATCGCTCCAAACGCGCGAAGGAACAGCCATCGCGGAATCAGGCGGTCCGCCGGTCCGAACCGCGGATCGAAAAGCCAACGCAGGAGGCCTGCCGGGGTACGCTGCATGGATTTGGCAAGAATAGCGCTTTCCGAGAAAGCGCGGTAATCGAGTCCCTGCCCGCCAGGGCGGTTGCATTAGCCTCCGGAGAAGTTTCCCGGCCTTCTCCCACTCGTCCAGGTCCGCTCAGTGCATCAGCTTGGGAATCTCTCTCTCAATCAGTTCCAGAATCGTCGTGAAGCGAAGTCGCTCTTCGGGACTGTCAGCCTTCTCGGCCTGCGCGGCTAGCTCGGCCACTGAGGGCTTTAGACGCAAAGGCAAATCGCGCCAATAGTACGTCAAATCGTCATGCTTCCAGTCCGCATAGGTGGCTTCCCAGGTTCGTCCGCCTTTAGCCCGGTTGGGAAACACGATCTCGAGCGGTGAGACGGCTTCGTCATAGCTTTGAAACCGGCAATCCACCGAACAACGCAGCTGGTTGGAGGTACTCAGCGTCGAACGATGCACCGTCAAGCTGTGAAAGATTGCCACATCGCCTGCATTGATCTGCCCGCCTACCCAGTCGCCTCCCTGGGCTGTTTCCGGCCTGATGTATCCGTCGGTGCATTGAAGCCCAAAAAGGTGCGAAACTTCCTTGATTTCGAGCGTCCCCTGTCCCTGCAGGCAATCATGCAGCGGCATCCACACTGTATAGCTATCGGGGCTTCCTCCAATTCCCGAGTGGTCCTGATGCGCATGTAAAAGGGCGCCCTCGCAGTTGGGGAAAATCATCCGTGCAATGGGCTTGGGATGAACCAAAAGGCGCGGCCCCACAAGTCGGTTCATCACATCGGTCAATACCGGATGATGCGTCAACGCGTGGAGCCGCTCCAAGCGGAACGCGCGATTTGCGGCCCGCTTATATTTCGGATCTGGATCGAAGCACGCCATGGAGGGATTCACGATGCGGTCCGATGGTGCGGACCCCTCAATCGTCCAGCCCTCGTCCGATGCAATGCCGACCATATCGCTGAGGAGCTGCTCCAGGTCCCCTTTCGGCATCAGGTCTCGGATGAAGGCATATCCGTAAATCTCCATCTCACTCTTGAGAGATACGGAATCCAGATCTCTGGCGAAGATCGTGCGAAATGGTTTCATCATACCTTCAGGGAACAACATTTTCGATCCCGCCAAGCTTACTTACCTAGAGGCTCGATATCTGTCATTTCTTTGTCACCAGATTGTCTCATCGTGTTGGCGATCAGCGCGCTTGGCAATCCCGCCATAGTGATGCGCATCGCCGCGCCGCACTCTCAAGATCCACGCTTGATCGCTTCGATACTCTAATCTATGAAGGATGCCCCCTCTTATCTTGGCTCATCTGATGACATGCCTGGTCACCCAATATCGAGAATTCTCGTGTTCCAAGACGGTCATGTTCGGATGTTTAACCTTAGTTCTAAAAACACAGCGACCTAAGTAATTGCGCATAATTTGTGTAAGATTTCGTTCCGGTCCGTCCATTGGAGAAACTGGGCTTCGACGGTCTTGATCACCTCATCCAGCTGTGCGAAGTATCGATTGTGCAGACAGAGACGGCGCGTGAGCTTCCAAACTCGTTCAATGGGATTGAGTTCCGGTGAGTAGGGCGGCAGATAGTCAAGAGTAAAGTCCAGGGTGTGTTCTTCTCTCCAAGGCCGGTGGAGACGGGCATGGTGGTATTTGGCGTTATCGGTGATCACCACGACGCGGCGTCCGGTTCGGATGCTGATGCGCCGCAGGCCTTGCATGAACTGGAAGAAGGACGCGCCATTGAATTTGCCTGTTTCGCGGCGAAACAGAAACTTCCCGTCCCGCAGTCGCACCGCGCCAAAGTATCCCACACTGCGCCTGGTCGGGGCATGCAGCAAGACCGGATCCTTGGTTTCCGGCGGAATCCACATCCGGCATCGGGAACCATGTTGCTGGAAGTGCACTTCGTCCGTAGCCCACAGATCTACGGTGCCATCCTCCATTAATGCCTGGAGTTTTTTTTGTGCGCCTTCTGCCGTTCTGGATCGGCTTGGGCAATACTAGGACGCGGCTTGCGCAGCCGAAAGCCCAATTGTCGGAACAAACGCTGGCATTGCCGTACCCCCAAGTCAATCTCATACCGCTGCGCAATCCAAGCCGCTAGGGTTTTGCCGTCCCACAGATTTCCGCCCAGTCCCATTTCGCGGGGCATCCGGCGAAGAGCGCTGCTGATTTCTCGAAGTTGCTTCTCATCCAAGCGCTTGGGCCGACCCGTGCGTTCTCCTTCCCGCAATCCGGCCAAACCTTTCTCCTCAAACCTCTGCACCCAGTACTCGACCGATCGCGGGGCGTCCCCCAGAAACCTCGCTACTTCCGGACAGGTCATACCCTGGGCTACCAGGAGCACCCCGTGGAGTCGATGGTCATACCGCGATTCTTCTGATCGACGAATCTCGTCCTGTAGTCCAAGAATTATCGTCGCTGAGTCAGTAATGGTGAGCGCACGCATGCTTCCATGAGAACATGATCTCCAACTTATGCGCAATTACTTATGACGCTGTGTTTTTAATTTGCGTCGAAATGCCGATACGCTGAAGCATCCCCGCTCATTGAACGATTGAATAATCTGCACAGAAGATGTGATGTCACTCCCGCTCTTCCGACGCGAGGAAAAGCAAAATAGATTTGACACTGGATCATGATTTCAACTGTCTGATGGATAAAGGGATAAAGTGACAGATTTGGACTCCCCTTCTAGTTAGTCAGGAATCGTGAAGTCATTGTGCGCAACGACGGCGGCAAGATCCGGGCCCGCTGATGTATCCCAATAATGCGATGCAGCTCGCGATCGATATCACGGCGCATCGCTCCGTCCTTCCCGCGCTTCAGCTCGCCGCTATTACCCGATATCGATTCTCTGATGGCGTGGGTGGCTTCGAGATTCCGCCCAAAGATGGGTTTCACGACATGCTCGAACCACGCGATTCCCCCACCGAGTCTGAAGGTGCATCCGCCTCACCGAGTCGAAGAAGCGTGCCCCAACCTTCCAGGGCCTCACGTTTTCGGACAATTCGAACTGTGCCAGAGACAATTCGAGTGCTGCTCGTAAGTCGACATCGGAATGTGCAGCTTCCCAAATGGGCAAATAATCGGCTTTCATAATCACCACGTGCGGACAACAGGCTCCAATCAAATTGTCCCGTACATCTAGGATCTGAGGGCCATTCACCACAAGTTCGTTGAGGGCTTGTCGCGAGGGAGGATCGAGTGCGCTCGCTTTCATTACTGCCTTCACCATCCCAGCGGCGTCCGTAGCGGCTATTCGCGCCCTAGTGCTTGCCGCAAGCCATCGCCGCATTTCCTATGGAAGGCACGCACCGAATTTAACCTCGATCTGCCTGGCCCCTGGATGATTGGCGACCGTCTGACGGATGTTGAGTGCGGCAATCGAGCTCGAACGAAGACCATCTTGATCGCTAACATAAAGCCATCTTCGATAAGCGAACTGGAACCTGATGCCGTAGCACCTGATCTCCGTACCGCGGCCAGGATCTTTCTGGCCGCCTATTGATCCCCGTCCCAGAGACAAACTCCGCAAGAACACCAGACGCTCTTATGCTTCCTCGATTCGATGAATCTGGTTCCCGGGAAGATCTCTTCATGACTGATGGATACCGGTGGGCGAGCGTATCTCAACTTCAGCCAGCCGCACTGATGGTAGGAACACCGCGAACGACTTCCCCTCACACTCTGCCAACGTGGAGGGCTGATTAATGCTGATGCGAGATTGAGCCTCCTGTGCTGACTGAGTCATGAAACTCTCTTCTGGCAAGCTCCCCGTGCCCCATGCACCCGATTTACAACTGTGATTAAGCCACAAGTTCGGACTCAATGTAGCTGCACCGAGAGCGCGGACGTAGTACAGCGGATTCAGCCCGCCATTCGCGCCGCCGAAGCCGAGGCTGCTCGCCGGGTTTTCGGGATTTCAGTTGTGCTACACTCGGTTGCGGTGACGCGCGAGCGCGGTTTGGCAGACGTCTTCGCGGCGGAAATCCGGAGCCGGTCTCGGAGTGAATCGATTCACCACCACGGAAAACGGGAGCTGATCGAAGGCATAGGACAATGTATTCTTATCGGGCGCCGACGAATTGGGTTCCCTGCGAGTTGGCCCCTCCATCGTGCTCGCCTGGGAGTCGCAGTGCAATCCGCACGATGTACCGCCGAGTGCCATGCCCACGGGTGCCTCCTCGGGCCGAGCCGAATTCCCGGGAACACTTTTAGCCTGGTCGTTGCCCTTCTTTTCATTTGTGCATCTTCAGGAGCGAACGCAAGGGCTGAAACTGCAGACGGCCAGTTCGCAGCCGGAGGAGTCCGTGAAGCGGTAGTTAACGCCCATCATATCCAGTTGCCAATTGTCGACAGCGCTGACATTCGGTTTCTGCGCTTTGAAACCCTCGAGGGACCATCCAAATCTAACGCCGGGCCGTTTCTGCAGGACGATCAGGGTTTCATCTGGTTCGGCACACCGTATGGGCTGAACCGGTTCGACGGCTACACCTTCCGTGTGTTCACGCACGATCCCCGAAATCCCAGGAGTATCAGCTGCTCCCTCATCACCGCCCTGTTCAGGGATCGAGCAGGAGTGCTTTGGGTCGGGTGTAACCATTTCCTGAACCGGCTCGACACTCAAATGGACACCTTCTCGAATTATCCGGTGCCCTATGTCTTCGATATCAGCCAGGATGCCTCGGGCAAATTGTGGTTATCTACGCCCACCGGTCTGTACGCTCTCGATCCCGCCAGCGGAGACATCCGGCGATATGCGCACGACCCGAACGATCCGGCAAGCCTCGAGAACAACGACATCAAGTCCACGGGTGAGGACAGAGAAGGCCGGTTTTGGGTAGCTACCGGCGAGGGACTGGACGCCTTCGATCGCAGCACCGGCAGGGTAACCCTGCATATCCCGATCAGAGAGTCGTCCTACCCGTTCTCCTTCTATGAGGACCGTTTCGGCGTGTTCTGGATTTATCACGTGTCCGGCGACCCGCTGGCTATCTACGACCGGAAAACAAACGTGCTCACTGACTGCTCCTTTCAAGGAGAAGGCGCGTCCACTTCGAGCGTGACAGGTGTGACAGGGATGCTGGAGGATAAGGGCGGAACGCTCTGGCTTTCGACGATCGGTGGGGGCCTGCTGAAATTCGATCGAAAGCATCAGACGTTCATCGGTTACCGCCACAGGTCTGGAGATCCTTACAGCCTGGCTCAAAACAGTATCCGTTGCATGTTCGCGGATCGTGAAGGCGTGATCTGGCTCAGCCTGGGCGGCTATGGCCTTACGCGATTTACGCCGAAGCCTTTGCCGTTTCTGCGATATCGCAGTGACTTCGGAAACGCCGCCGACCGCGACGAACCCTTCGTAGGAGCGATTCTCGAGGATGATCAAGGGATCTTGTGGATAGGCACACACAGCGCCCTGCATCGCATCGATCGGAGGACCGGCAGTTTCCGGGACTTCGCGCTGACCGGGCAGAGCACGGATGCGATTACCATCTGCCAGGATCGATCCGGCAACCTCTGGATTGGCACATACGGTCATGGACTTTTCCGGTTAAATCCACGAACTTTCCAGATCCGGAGGTTCCGACACGATCCGCAGGTTCCGTCCAGTCTCAGCAATGACATCGTCACCCGGGTATTCGTCGACAGAAACGGAAACGTGTGGGCCGCTACCCACGATGGCCTGGATCGCTATGATGCGGCCACGGGTGAGTTCATCACCTACAGAACGAGTGTGCAGGGGATTCACCCCTACTACCTGGGCGCGGCCGAAGACAACAGAGGGATCATCTGGCTCGGAACAGAATCGTCCGGGCTTCTGCGTTTTGATCCGCACACGGAGCAATTTGGGTTGTTTCAGCATCAGTTCCGCGATCCGCATTCCTTGAGTGACAACCGCGTGAACTCGATCTATTTCGATCGTGCAGGCACCATGTGGGTCGGCACTCAGGAAGGCCTCGATCGCTTCGAGGAGAAGAGTGCCAGCTTCATCCCCTTTTCGCGAGGTGACGGGCTTCCGGGCAATGTTGTCTCCTGCATTTTGGGAGACGACCGCGGCCATCTGTGGATGAGCACCGAAAACGGCATCGCGAAATTCGATCTGCGAACATATCAGATAGAGAGCTACTCCGCGGCTGACGGCCTTCCCGGTCCCGATCTGACGGGCTGGGGAACCTGTTTCCGCGGCAGTCGAGGCGAGATGTTTTTCGGCGGATTCAACGGGGCCACTGCCTTCTTCCCTCAAACCGTCACCGATAGCTCCTGGGTTCCGCCGGTTGCGCTCACGGATTTCAGGCTGTTCGGATCCTCGGTACTCCCAGGCGGCGGTTCACCGCTGAACCGGACCATCAACTATTCCGATACGGTCACACTCACTCATAATCAAAACAGATTCTCCGTGGGATTCTCCGCCTTGAGTTATCTGAATCCGGCGGCAAATCGCTACCGCTATATGCTCGAAGGGCTGGATAAGCGATGGACCCAAGTCGGGAGCGACGAACGAATTGCCAGCTACACTACGCTGCCGGTTGGCACTTACACGCTTGAAGTCCAGGGCGCAACGAGCCGCGGTCCCTGGAGCGAACCCGGTGCACGGCTGCGCATTGAGATCTTGCCGGCCTGGTATCAAACGCTCTGGTTTCGTAGTATTTGCCTGATCGCATTCCTTGTTCTGTTGTGGTCAATCTATTGGTTACGTCTCCAGGAACTAGAGCGACAATTTAATACGGCTCTCGAGGCGCGAGTGGGCGAGCGTACACGCATCGCGCGCGAATTGCACGACACCCTCCTTCAAAGTTTCCATGGACTCATGTTTCAATTTCAGGCAGCTCGAAATCTGCTGCCCCGAAGGCCTGAAAATGAGAACGCGATGAAGGCCATGGACGAGGCAATTCTTGCGACGGAGGAAGCTATCACGGAGGGCCGCGACGCGATCCAGGACCTGCGCCCCACACCAGTTACCCAGCGCAACCTTCCGGAATTACTGAATGCGGCGGGTCATGAACTGGCAAACGCACATGAGCCTAGCGGCCATTCTCCGAGCTTCCGCGTCACGGTTGAGGGCAGGGAACAGCCTCTTTCGCTAACGCTTCAGGATGAAGTCTACCGGATCTCCCGCGAGGTGATCCGAAATGCATTTAGGCACGCCGTTGCCAGCCGCATCGAAGTTGAAATCCATTACGATGAGCATCACCTTCGAGTGCGTATCAGGGATGATGGCAAGGGCATTGACCCCAGGATCCTGGAAACCGGCGGATCTTCCGGACATTGGGGCATGCAGGGAATGCGCGAACGCGCACAACGAATGGGGTCCCAGCTGAAGTTTTGGAGCGAGGTGGGCGCGGGCACAGAGGTAGAGCTAACCGTTCCCGCGGCTATGGCGTATGAGAAGCGTCGCAATGGCCGTCGATCCCGGGTATTCCACCGGGCAGGTAGCGATGGGCAGCGTTCCTAGCATGATTCGCATCCTGTCGGTGGACGACCACCCTCTTCTGCGCAAGGGCATAGCGGCGTTGGTCAATGCGGAGCCTGACATGAAATTGGTCGCGGAGGCTTCCAACGGAGAGGAGGCCATTGAGAGGTTCCGAGAGCATCGCCCGGACGTGACCCTGATGGATCTGCAAATGCCTGGTCTCAACGGCATCGAGGCGATCAACCGGATTCTGAGTGAATTCCCCGAGGCGCGGATCATTGTCCTCACGACCTATCACGGTGATGCGCAAGTGTTGCGCGCCCTTCGAGCCGGCGCGCGCGGCTATATCTTGAAAGGACATGTGCATCGAGAGCTTCTTGAAACTATCCATTCTGTAATGCAAGGACGAAAAAGAATACCCACGGATATTGCGGCGGAGCTCGCCGAGCACGCCACAGACGATGAGTTGAGCGTTCGGGAAATTGATGTTTTGAGGCTCATTGCGGCCGGCAATTCCAATAAAGAGATCGGCGACCGGCTCTGTATTTCTGAGGCGACCGTCAAGAGTCACGTCGCGAACATTTTGTCCAAGCTTGGTGCCAGTGATCGATCTCATGCGGTCACCATCGGGCTCAAACGCGGAATCATCGAGATCTAATCCCCCAAAAGTAGGATCGTCAGCCCCGTCGTTCAGGCGTTTCCCAAAAATGGCGGGAACCGTACTATCTCGAGGAGGTGTTTATCTGCAACGACTATTCACGACGTTCGCCGACGGCTGGCCGGGTTTCGGCCTTCTGATTCAGCGAGTGGTTACGGGCTTTGTTCTGCTCAACCAGGGGATAACGCTGGCGAAGGAAAGTTCTGCCGGTGGGCTGCTTGTCCCGGAAATAACCGGCGCTGTCTTAGGGTTGTTTATTCTGGCAGGCTTGTGGACTCCCGTGGCAGGGGCGCTGGTTGTGGCGGTCGAGCTGTGGATCGCCCTGTCAGGTGGGAGCAACGTGTGGACGTCAATCATCCTGGCGATGCTTGGTGGCACGTTGGCCATGATCGGACCTGGTGCCTGGTCGATTGATGCTCGGCTTTTCGGAAGGAAGCAGATCGGGATTTGAAAAAAAAAGGCGACCGCCCCCCGCGGTGTAGGTACACCGTAGCCAGGTCATACAGAAAATGCAGGCGAATTCTTTCGCAGATTTGGTGAAGATGGCCGCCAAACTTGAAGTCGCGGCTGCGTGATGAGACCGTTTCCAATATTTAGAGGCGCGAATGCGCCTCTAAATATCAATTTCCCTATCGTCTTGTGCCCGGTTGAGGTATCTACCCACGCACCGCGGCACCTCGTGAACGAATCCGCGGCTTTACAGTTTCGCTGGTCGAATGCGATCTGAGGTTAGAGCGAGTCCGCGCCTTCGACAACCCGCGCAATGTCTTTCGCGCCCGCATCAACCTTGATTTTGCCGCCGCCACCGAGATTCCGAGTTCCTCAGCGATCTGCATGGTGGAATACTCACTTGATTGTTGCAGTTCGAGGATCTCGCGAAAGATGCACGGTAAACGTTGAATCGCACCTATCAGCAATGCTTCGCTTTCGCAGCGAGCGTAACGGGCCTCGGGGGTCTCGGCATCGTCGCTGGGCTCCCACCGCGGCGAACTGCCTTCGTCATCGCCTCTCTGGTCCATGGAGATCTCAACTCTGCGTCTTTTGCGTAGGGCCATGAGGGCGGAGTTGATTGCAATACTGGTGAGCCAGGAAGAGAAACTCGACCTTCCCTCAAAGCTCTTCAAATGGAGGAAAGCCCTCAGAGCCGCTTCCTGCATGACATCCTCGGCGTCTTCACGATTTTTGGTTATGCCACAAATTCTCTGCAGCATCTTCCTGGAATGGCGCCCGTAGAGTTCGCTGAAGGCACTACTGTCTCCTGATCTTGCGGCTGAGACTAGCAGTTCCTCGTTCATTCCGCTCAGGCACTGGCCGATTACACATGCGTTTTGTTCCGATATCGACGAGTTCACCGAATTGAATCCCATATATGATTAGCCCCTTTATCTCCATGCGGGATCGCCCAATGCACTCCACAAATCACCAAAAATCTCTTCGCAAATCGGCGGCGCCGGAGCGGCTGCATGCGGCCGCTTCGGAGGCGAGGGTCTGAATGGAGCGCAACGCTTCCTTCCTCGCGCCATCTGGCCTCACCACCAGCAGCGAAGCTAACCCAGAAACCACCGCCGCGATGCGGAACAAGATATGTATCCAGTCAGCCATCGTCCCTCCAGGTTGCGGCAACGCGGTACGCTACGACCGGTTGCCCCCTCCATTGCAAAAGAGAATGTCGTGGAGTCTCAGTGCCACGGCGCCGACAACTGTCGGCGGACGGTCGTACACCGCCACTCACCTGCATCGTGTGCTGAATGAGTCATCTCTCATTCCTGTTCGCACTCGATTTTCAGTTGTGATTAAGCCACAAGCTCGGACCCGACGCTATTAGACAAAGGTATTGCCGATACGTTGGTATGAGGCGATGGGCAATCCCCGAAACAAGGTACTTAGGTGGGTGGCGACGATCGCCCCCTTCCTTCACTGACAGAAGACCGATCTCCTCGTGAACGCTTCACTGATCGCGCTCTCGAGGAGAATCACGTTGCCAAACCCGAAAGGGTGCCTCTTCCCTAGCCCGAAGGTGGTATGCGTCCACGAGCCATCAGAGGCAATAAAAAACCGGCGAATGGCGTGATGTGGTCCGGGACGTGATCTGCGACAGTAAGAAGCGTCAGAAACACCGGGCGGTAGGAAAGGGCCCACCTGGACGAATTCCCACTTTGAGATTGCTAAACGGCAAGTCAGGGAGGAGGACGGCGATGAGGGGATCCATAACATTCAAGTTCAGCGGTGACATCGACGACTACCGCGTTCGCACCCTTAGAGAAGGCGATCTGGACAGCAGCGATCTGGAGGCCATAGTTGCCGTACTTGACGAAGAAATCAGGCTCAAGCGGCTAATGGAAATGGGTGAAATCAAACCGACTGCTGCAGATCCTACGGGCATTGGGCAGCTCCACGTTCGTTGGAGTAACTGAAAGAACAGGGCTGTCGGCAGGCTCGAAGTGAAAACAAGACTTGTATGAGCGATTATTTGGTTCACAGAACGTATCTCATCCTGTACATCGCGGTACTGGCGCACCAACTCTGCCTTCCATTTCCCGCGATCTTCTTTCTGCTCTTTGCTGGGCGCTGGCCGGTTCCGGCAGGTTGGGCTTCGATACAACAAAAAGGAGTTAAAGATGATTTCAGTACACGCAATTGATCATCAGCCGGGCCTACCGGGCCTACCCGTGATTCCGAACGTCGCACCGATTGTCTTCATTGTCGATAACGACGTCTATGTTCGGGAATCGCTGGAGCTGTTGATTCGCTCCCAGGGCTGGCAAGTCGAGACATTTGAATCGCCTCGAGAATTTCTTTCCCGGCCGCGATCCGTTGTTCCGAACTGCCTGATCCTTTCCCTCTCTCTTCCCGGCGTGAATGGCCTCGATCTGCAAAGGCAGATCGCTCGAGAGCGCGCAGAGATGCCGATAATTGTCATCTCCGGTTACGGAGATGTTCCGACAACTGTGCAAGCCATGAAGGCCGGCGCTGTCGATTTTCTCGTGAAGCCATTCGCCAATGACGCTTTGCTGAGTGCAATCCGCCAAAGCCTTGAACGCAGTAGGGTGGCTCTTGAGCGGGAAATGGAAATGCGCGATCTTCGGGCCTGCTATGCTTGCCTAAGCCCGCGAGAACGGCAAGTGATGGCGCTAGTGGTCTCCGGTTTGTTAAACAAGCAGGTTGGCGGACAACTGGGCATCAGCGAAATCACAGTGAAGGCACACCGCGGGCAGGTCATGCAGAAGATGAAAGCAAACTCCCTCGCCGAGCTGGTAAGGATGGCGGCACAACTGCGGCCTTCCCGTCAGGCAATTCACCTGGCCTGACGGAGAGAGGCTAGGGCGTCCTGAAATCCGGGGTCAACGTGACTCTACTGCGCCGCATCGTCAATATGGTGAGAGAATTAAGGCCAAAACCTGGTTGACGACAAATGAGCGAGACAGACCAAATCAGCATCCTCTGTGTTGATGACCACCCTCTCCTGCAGCAGGGGCTCGCCGCTGCGATTAGAGACGAGCCGGGTATGCTGCTCGTCGCACAAGCGTCCACCGGGCAGGAAGCCATTCGAAAATATCGGGAGAAGATCCCGGACGTGACACTTCTCGACCTGAGGTTGCCTGACATGAGCGGCATAGATGCGATGATTGCTATTCGGTCCGAATTTCCTGACGCGCGCATCATCATCTTGACAACCTTTGCTGGCGACGTAGAAATTCAACGTGCGCTCGCTGCGGGAGCCCGCGCTTATGTGCTCAAAAGCATGGCGCCTAACGACCTGATGGGGATTATTCGCCAGGTCCACTCGGGCAAGAAGCGCATTCCTTCCGAGATTGCAGCACATCTCGCGGAGCACTACAGCGACGAGGATCTTACCCAGCGCGAAATAGAAGTTCTCAAACAGATTGCTGACGGCAATCGGAACCGCAAGATTGCTGAGAAGCTTCTCATCAGCGAGGAAACCGTAAAGGTCCATGTCAAGCACATCATGGAGAAGTTGGGCGCTGCGGACCGAACCCAGGCCGTTGCCATTGCTGTGCGGCGGGGGATTATTCATCTCTGATAAACATACGTTCCGGCTTCCCATACCTAAATAGTGGTATGCGGGGATGCCAACTAATAGGGATTCGCCTGGTGTTCAAAACCTGTACGTTTGCAAGTTGGGTAAAAGGGGGAGCCCGGCTCTATGTTTCCTGACCGGTGGGCTGGTGCTGGCCTTCTTCTTCTAAGGTCTGCAGCCGGAGCCATCCTCATTTATCAAGCTATTGCATGGCTGGGTGATAAGCACGATCCTGGGCTGCAAATATTAGCTGTAATCTCTGTGATGAGCGTACTAGGTCTACTGCTTCTGGTTGGATTTCTAACCCGGGTCGTTGCTATTGCAACTCTCCTGGCAACTATCGGCTGTATCTTTCTCCCACTGCTCGGATCCAAAATTGGGCCGCTAGTCGCCCCAACGACAGCCGTGTTATCGGCCGTGATTGCCGTTGCTGTCGCTTGCCTGGGCCCGGGAGCCCTGTCCCTTGATGCAAGGTTGTTCGGGCGTCGGGAAATAATTATTCCTACGAATGTGTCGAAACGAGGCGCTGACAGAGCGTAAAATCGAGGTCCTGCCCCATGTATCGCTCTCAGAGCACACTCTCAAAGGGCGTCTGAAAAATATCCTTGCAAAGCTCGGTGCAAGTGACAGCACTCAGGCGATCACCATAGCATTGCGCCGCGGCCATCTTCAAGTTTAGATTCTCTTCAAAACACTCGACTGCCACCGGGGCGATTACCTGATTGGCAGAATCGAGTTGGTGCATGTGGCTAAGCTCCTTTAATGCGCGGTGGCCAGAGCAGGTTCCCAAAGAATTTCGAGCCATCGACGCCGGCGCCACCAGGTGAGGAGTCCATGCGGTAGCTGGCTTTGGGGGAGAGCATGCAATTAACGGCGGGGATGTTGTCAAAGGCGGCGTTGTTGGCGATCTGTGTTGTGTTGACCGGTTGCCGGGGCCGTCAAGCCGAGACCAAACCTTCGATCGAGTTGTCCAGGATTCCGCCTGCGGCTCAAGGTGGCAGGGAGAGAATCGATACCATTTCGGGCAGCATCCGAGGCGCGCGTCCTGGGCAGCAGGTTGTTATTTATGCGCATAGCGGCCCTTGGTGGGTTCAACCGTGGCCTGATAACCCCCTTATCCCCATACAGGCGGATTCAACATGGAAGACTGAGACCCATCTCGGAAATGAGTACGCTGTGTTGCTGGTGGATCCCGGCTACCACCCACGGCCGACCATGGACCTCGAACCCACCGCAGGTGGTTCAGTAGCTCTTGTAAAGATCGTCAAGGGGGTTGGTACCCTGCCTCCCTTGCCTACCGTGCCACTTCATTTCAGTGGATATGATTGGAATATTCAAACGGCCCAGGCAGTGAGAGGCGGACTGAACAATCTGTATGACGCCGACAACGTGTGGACTGATCCGAAAGGTGCTTTACACCTCCGAATAACCAAAAAATCCGGCAAATGGAGCTGCGCACATCTCATCCTGACGCGCAGTCTGGGCTACGGAACGTATCGCTTCGTAGTGCGTGATACTTCTCACCTGGAGGCCGCCTCCGTCCTGAGTATGCATACTTTCGATCCCTCAGGAGGAGACCAGCACTACCGCGAAATGGACATTGAAATCGGTCGCTGGGGCGATGCAACAAGCAAATACAATGCCCAATACGGCATACAGCCCTTTTACATACCGGGAAACATCTCGCAATTTACCGAGCCTTCGGGAGCGATGACTCACACGATGCTTTGGGAGCCAGGGCGCGCGAGCTTCAAAACTGTTCGCGGTTCTTCCATGCAGGGCTCGGCGCCGGTTGTACATGAGCATGTCTTCACATCCGGAGTGCCTACTCCCGGTCAGGAATTACTCGAGTTTATGCTGTATTTGGTTGCGAGCGATAAGTACCCGGCCCAAAACGGCAGTGAGGTTGTCATTGAGAAGTTTGAGTACCTCCCGTGAAAGGCTCTGGCGGGCGATCGCCGCGCTCGTTGTGCTTTATCTCGCCGGTTTGGCACATGCCCTGCATCCGCAGTGGAAGACCTCGCAATATTCCTACGAAGAATGGGGAGAAAAAAGAGGCTTCCAAGGTGGATTAGCATCGGCCATCGCCCAGACACCTGATGGTTATCTCTGGATCGGTACAGAGAAGGGTCTGATTCGCTTCGACGGCCTCAACTTTCAGATGTTCCAACAAGCGACTCCTGAATCGTTCCCCATTGGCGCGGTCCAAGGGCTGGTAACGGACGATACCGGAAACCTGTGGGTGCTGCTGAAGAGCACTAGAGTTTTGCGGTTCCGTGACGGAAAATTTGAACCGGGGCGCGACGAGGCTGAATTTGGAATCACTGCGATCGGCAAGAGACTAAACGGTTCGGTCTTACTTTCATCGCTAACCTATGGGCCGCTTTCCTACGACGGAAGATTCGAGGTCATTTCATCTCCAACCCACAAGCGACCATCCCCTCCTTCCAACATGATCCCACCCGGCGACGAACTATCCAGCCGTTTTAGCTGGTCTACCAGCCTCGCCACTCACCGTGTCGCCCAACCTAGCTCGCCGGTCACATCGGTAGCTGAAGCTGTTGATGGCAAGATGTGGATGGGTACGCAGGATAGGGGCGTTTTCTACATGCGCACCGGCCAGGTTTCCGCAATCGGCAGTGAAGGGCTCAGCCGGATTACCTGCTTCTTGCCACTGGAATATGGGGAATTGTGGGTCGGAACGGAAAGAGGTGTTTTCAAGCTGAACGGGACGAATCTTACGCAGATCGGATTGCCGTCTTCTATCCGCCACCCACAGATTTTCGCCATGATCCGCGATCACGTTTCAAACATCTGGGTGGGTACGTCTGACGGCCTATTTCGAATTAACGGGGAGAAAGTGTCCCACTATGGAGACAGCGGGCGCAACGCAACAGTAACCGCGCTATTTGAGGATAGAGAGGGCAATCTGTGGGTTGGCAGGCCCGATGGCATTGAGCGATTACGCGACACCGTATTTTCCACCTACTCGATTGGTGAAAAGCAGTCGGCAGCCGGGGGACCCATCTATGTCGACGAGGAAGGGCGTGCATGGTTTGCCCCCTTCGAAGGTGGACTTCTCTGCCTGAAGGATGGAAAGAGCGAAACTGTAACCAGCGGAGGGCTAAGCGAGGATGTAGTCTATTCCCTCGCTGGCAGAAACAACGACCTGTGGGTTGGGCGGCAGAGAGGGGGACTTACTCATTTGCACTTCGGCCCCCACTCGGTGTCCACGACAACATACTCGACGACTGAGGGTCTTGCACAAAACAGCGTCTACGCCGTGTACGAGAGTCGCGAAGGAGCCGTCTGGTCAGGGACGCTGAGCGCTGGCGTGAGCAAATTCAGCAACGGACATTTCATGACCTATGGAACGGAGAACGGTTTAGCCTCTGATACTGTGTCGTCAATTGCCGAGGGTAATGACAGATCGATGTGGTTTGGCACGCCGAAGGGGCTAAGCACGATGGATGCTAGCGGCTGGAAAACCTATACCATTCGCGACGGACTACCATCTTCTGACGTCAACTCTCTTCTCTTTGATTCTACTGGCGTCTTGTGGATCGGAACCAGCGCTGGAATTGCCTGCCTCAATCGGAACCAAATCAAGGTGCCTCGAGGCGTTCCCCACTCCCTCGAAGAGCCAATATTTGGAATGGCAGAGGATAGAAGCGGATGGCTTTGGATCACGACTGCCGGTCACGTGTTGAGGGTGAAGCGCAGCAGTCTGATAGGAGATGCTCTAGGGGAAACAGACGTCCGGGAATATGGACTTGAAGATGGACTATTGGGCACAGAAGGCGTGAAGCGATATCGATCGGTGGTCACCGACTCATGGGGAAATATCTGGATGTCCACAAACCGCGGTATCTCTTTGGGAAACGCCGCGCGCGCGAACGTTAATTCTGTTCCGGCTCTTATCCATATCGAGGCGGTTTTGGCGGATGGCAGTCCGATCAACACCGAAGGACTCATACGTCTCCCAGCAAAAACGCAGCGAATAACGTTCCGATACGTGGGCTTGAGTTTGGCCAATCCCGAGCGCGTCCGGTACCGCTACAGACTGGAAGGGTTCGATCGCGATTGGAGCGAACCAACGGCAAACCGGGAAGCGACCTACGGCAGTCTGGGCGCACGGTCATACCAATTTCAGGTGACAGCTTCTAACAGCGACGGGCTTTGGAATCGCTCCGCTGCTACGGTCCGGTTGAGGGTTGAGCAGACTCTTTGGCAGAGCTTGTGGTTTCGAGTCACGTGCTCTTTGGCGCTGGCACTGACGGCATGGCTCCTGTATCGCATGCGGATGCACCAAAAGATCGCGCAAATGAATGTCCGTTTTGAGGAGCGTTTGGGGGAGCGAGCCCGGATAGCCCAGGATCTGCACGACACACTGCTGCAGGGAGTATTGAGTGCTTCGATGCATATCCACGTCGCCACCAATAGGCTTCCTGATGATTCCGCAGCGAAGCCGCTGCTGATTCAGGTCCAAAAGCTGATGGATCAGGTCATCAACGAGGGAAGAAACGCACTGCAAGGTCTGCGTTCCTCGGGTAGCGATCCGCGGAAACTTGAGCAGGCGTTTTCGCGAATACCGCAGGAGCTAGGTGACCAGCAAGAGGTTGACTATCGTGTGATTGTGGAGGGAGCGCCGCGTGCGCTTCATCCCGTGATTCGAGACGAAGTCTATCGTATTGGTCGCGAAGCCCTGGTGAATGCATTTCGTCACGCTAAGGCCGCCAGCATTGAGATTCAGGTCGAATATACTGCAGCCGGTTTGCGAATGAATGTGCGGGACGATGGCTGTGGAATCGATCCCCGATTGCTGCAATCTGGGCGGGAGGGGCATTGGGGTCTACCGGGAATGCGAGAGCGCGCTGAGAGCATCGGAGCGAAATTGAAGCTGTCGAGTCGTTTCAACGCTGGAACTGAGGTGGAACTGATTGTTCCGCACAATGTCGCTTACCAGAAGCAGTCCGGAAACGGGAGATTAAGCTGGATCAGAAAGCTACAAGAACTAAAAAAGACGAGAAGTAAAAGTGATGATCGGCAAGCCATGTGAATGGATGTGGCAGTTTGGCGAGTATAATCGGATGGCCTTTATTCGATGTTGATTTCCTGCCCTTGGCGATTCGAGCCCGAACAGCGTAGTTATCCTCGGTGCCGAGCAGGTTCGGGCTTCTTCCATCGGGTGGTCTTGGTGGCATTCATCCCACGCCGGGCTGTTGACTCAAGGGGCTTGAGTATCCCAACCGCGCCGACTCCTATGACCTCCGACAGGCTTGTAATCGGAAGCCGCGGCAAGAACCCCAGCTTCACCAGGTGGCAAGCAAGTGCCTACCAGTGGATGTGCATGCCGAATCGCAGCAGTATGCGGTCATAGTCCGTGAGTAGCCGGCTGAACTGCACAGCCTTGCCCTTTTTGTACTGATCCATGGCAGGAGGACCGACGAGGTGGCTATAATCACCTTCGTTCCCATCGAATATGATCGTGCTGTTTTCATGTCGTGGACAGCATGGATGATGAAGCGGTGCGCTCCATGTGCACTCAGGACACCAGTACACCTGCTCATTCTTCCGGGAGGATTTCTCGAATCGCATAAGTCACCTTCTGTTACTATCCGCGACCGTCTGGCCATGTCAATCCGAACCTCTCGCCCGGTCAGGGGTAGATCCAATGAATGACCAATCATAGCGATGTTAGCTTGCGAGACGTAACCCTAATAGGAGCCGTCGCCCCATACTTCTTCTAGGCTGCTCGTTTTTGCGCTCATTGACGCGCTGGACATCGCTTCTAAGCATGGTCATCATGTCGCGCTTCATTCGACTATGATGGGTAGGCTTCATGGAAGCAGCGCACGCCGACCACATCGTTTCCTCGAACATAGCCTGCCTGACGGACCTGCAGGGATGCGCCAGCCGCCTGGGCTCCGGCACGCAATTCCGGCACGTCGCCCAGATACGCAACGTAGAGCGCCCATGAGCGTCCCCGAACCGTCGACCAGCGCGACAGACTCCAGAGCTGACAGGGACGGAGTATTCCCACTTTCCTCCGTAAAGAATGCGGCACCCTATTTTGCAGGGGTCAAGAGGTGGGCCGCCCATCCGGCAGGGCGTAGGGCCCAGTGCAGGTTATCCCAAGGTGCAGGTATATCGATTGTTTCGGCGCTGCCTCCGCTCGCACTACGACAAGGTTTGCCTACCCCACTCAGAGGTGAGCAACTCGACGTCTTCGAGATCAAGGGTCAGTGTGACCTCCTGTAGTCTAAAATCTTTGCATCTTGTTGGTCTCGTCGAGCACTCAGAACAGAAGCTCATTTCTGTACCTTGGTTTGGCCCATGCGGATGGGCCAGCCCGGTTTCGTGGTTGGAGCGACGGAAAGCGCAGCTAGCGGACCAGGAGGTGCACGGTAGAGCTGATCGCCGACGGCCGCAGTTCAGTGGCCGACTGCTCGCGAGATGTTCCTGCCATGGACGTTCGACCGAGCCTCGCAGAGGTCGAGCGACAGGGTGGTCTATGGGGAGATTTTTACGGAAGGCAGGATGGCTCGTCGGTACCGTCCTGATGCTTCGCCTTGTCGCCGACGTATGCGAACCAGCGGTATGGGCGGAGGCTCGCCAGATGACGGGGTTCCATCACACGACGTGGACCTCGGATACCGGCCTCGGTGCGGTCTTCGATATCCAGCAAGCCTCTGATGGATATCTGTGGCTCACTACATCGACTGGGGTCTTCCGCTTCGACGGAGTCCGCTTCCAATCCGTGGAAGAAGTAACGAACGGAGCGGTCGAAAATAGCCAGATTCACACGGCTTTCCTCTCACCTTCCGGAGGCGTTTGGCTAAAGACGCGGGCTGCCGGACTGCTCTTCTGGAAAGATGGTCGCCTGAGTGTATTTAACGACAGGCGCTGCACTCCGGCTTTGCAAATGGAAGGAATGGCCGAGGATCAAGATGGGGCTTTATGGATTCAGGGATCGGGTGGGGGGTCGGGCGGCCTCTTCCTGATGCGAGGGTCGGCATGTGAGCAGGTTGGAGAGGAACACGGGTATCCCGGTGGTTTCCCCGCAGCTATTCTGGTTGACCGTAAGGGAACCGTCTGGGTGAGGACGCTTGCCGGCGATCTTCTCTTTCTACCCCGGGGTCAGTCCAAGTTCCAACGTCTTCAATATGCCGCCGGTCGAGTCTCCGCCGCTTTCGTTCTGGCGGCGCCTACGCATGGCGCTTTTCTGCATGAGGCACCGGACGGCGCAATCTGGCTGTCGGACGACTATGGGCTTCGCCGCGCGACCAACGCGGCGGGTGCGCCTGTCGTCTCATCCCCGCCCGGCAAAGGGCGCAAGGAAAATATTAGATTCGGAGATTTCACATTCGCGGGCGACGGCTCTCTCTGGGCGGCCTCCGACAGGGGAGTGCGGCGATTCGACCACGTGGAGCGGTGGCAGACGCCCATAGCGACGGAGGATTCTCCCGGGGAAAGTTTCACAACCGAGCAAGGACTCACTTCCAATGCCGCATGGCAGGTGTTGGTCGATCGGGAGGGCAGCGTATGGGTGGGAACGAACGCCGGCTTCGACCAGCTTCGACGCACTACGCTTACGGCACTGACGTTTCCGCAGACGGAGGAGCATGACTTTGGCGTCGCAGGTGGAGATCAAGGCTCGGTATGGACCGGAAACCGAAGTATGCCGCTGACTCGCGTGGCTTCCGACGGCAGCATAACAACCTTTCCTGAAACTCATGGCACCGTCTGTCTGCGACGTGACCGTAATGGAACGATCTGGTCGGCTGGCGGAGGTGACTCCCAACTTTGGCGGTACTCCGCGACGGGGTTGACGTCGCTCGACTACCCCGAAGGGGAAACAGGGCCGGTGATTTCTCTCGCGGTCGATCGGAACGGTGACCCGTGGATTACTACTGCGATTAGCGGAACCTACCATTTCACCAAAGGCGCCTGGAGCAGACAGAACGAAACTCTCGGTAAGAAGCCCGGCATCATCGGCGCCATGGCGGGCGATGACGCGGGAAATGTCTGGTTCGGCTTCTCGAACAACCTGGTCCGGTGGGACGGAAGTGCATTTCAGAGATTCTCTTTCCCGAACGGCGCGCGAGGCGTATCGGAGACTACGATGTCAGTCCGGGGAGATCATGTCTGGCTGGGTGGATCAGGCGGGATTGAACTGTTCACTCGGGGTCATTTTTATCTTCTCCACTGGAAAGACCAGGATCTGCCTGGCAGAGTATCCGGGGTAGTGGAGACTAAGACTGGTGAGCTTTGGGCGAACGGATCCTCTGGCATTACCCATGTCTCTGCTGCCGAATTGGCGAGGTGGCTCGGCAACCCAACCTCGGCAATTTCCGCCGAACATCTCGCTGCACTGGACGGACTTCCTGGGTACTCAGCGGAGAGGATTCCAGAGCCATCGGTCGTCGGGTCGCGCGAGGGCCGGCTGTGGTTTGCAACAACCAAGGGCATTGCCTGGCTCGATCCGGCGAAGCTCCAGGAAAATCGCAACCGCATACCGCCTCCGGTGATGATCTCCGCCATTCTCGCGAATGGAAAGACCTACGCGGCTTCGAACGACCTCACTTTTCCCGCACACACAGAGAAGCTGGAGATCGATTACACCGCCCTGAGCCTTGCTATCCCCGAACGCGTGTTATTTCGCTACAAGCTCGACGGTGTCGATGACGAATGGCAGGATGCGGCCACGCGACGGCAGGCTTTTTACACCAGCCTGCCTCCGGGGCACTATCGCTTTCACGTGATCGCGTGTAACAACGACGATGTATGGAACGAGTCCGGCGCGAATCTGGGCTTCGCGATTGCGCCAGCCTACTACCAGACGTGGTGGTTTGCAGCCTTGTGCGGCGTTGCTGCCATGCTGCTCTTGTGGTGGTTGATCCGTCTCCGCATCCGCAGCATCACGCATGAACTGCAAGCGCGACTCGACGAGCGGCTAGCGGAACGAGAACGCATCGCGCGTGAGTTGCACGACACCCTGTTGCAAAGTTTTCAGGGCTTGATGATGAAGCTTTACACATTACCCCACTTGCTGGATCGGCCAACCGAAGCACGCTCGAGGGTGAACAGCCTTTTGGAGGAGGGCCAGCAGGCCATCAACGAAGGCCGAGATGCGGTGCGGGGGATGCGCTTGTCGACAGTCATCAAAAACGACCTCGCCAGTGCTCTCAATGCGGTTGGGGAAAGGCTTCGATCCGAACAAGATTCCCGAAGCCCGGTAGACTTCCGTGTGGTGGTGGAGGGAGAGTCGCGAGATTTGCACCCGATCCTGAGAGACGAAGCCTACCGAATCGCCAGCGAGGCCACACGCAACGCCTTCCGGCACTCCGGCGCGCGGCGGATTGAAATCGAAATCTGCTATGACGACCGGCAGCTTCGAGTCCGCGTCGTGGACGACGGAAAAGGGATTGATCCGAAGGTTCTGGATGGCGGCGGACGTGAAGGGCACTATGGTCTGCCCGGCATGCAGGAACGCGCTAAACTTGCTGGAGGCAAATTGACGGTTTTGAGTAGACTCGATTCCGGTACGGAGATCGAACTGACCTTTCCTGCATCCCTCGCATATGCAAAGGCGTCTTAACTTAAGTGCGAGACTACAAATGGCGAGGGCTCGGCTCTGAACTGGTGGGCTGTCGCAGACAGTTCGTTTTCACCGTGGGCCAGCGCTGCCATCATTAATGTATTGGCATTCCGATCGAGAACATCGGAAACGTCGGCTTCCATCGGTAGTATCGCTTTCATTGAGACCGGCCACTAGCGGGAGTTTACTGCGAATCGAAAATGCGAATGAGTAATCACGTATTTTCTGAACAGGTTACAAGCGCTGCGTTGTCTTACCCACGTGGGGTACTACGGTGCAATCGTTCTAGGCCGAGCGTCTTCACTAAGGCTTGTTGCGCCAAGGTTTGCTGCGAGAGTACATAGGCAGTACGGGCGGGCCCTTTTTCTCCCTGAGGTGGATAGAGCAGGACGAACTGCTTGATCTGCTCCAGGTGGTCTAGGTGTCGTTGTACGTGGGATCCCCGGGTACCGAGCTCGAATT
>JGI12186J15620_100168_pt1 | contig 41491 bp, 41 predicted proteins | sample FosCloommunities_FD_15620 | JGI IMG/M metagenome (IMG submission 15620) | reverse complement strand
CGACTCTAGAGGATCCCACCAGGAAACAGCCTAGGAACACACAGTCAAAGGGGGGTTGTTCTCTGGCAGGCAGGAGTAGGGGTCACAAGGTGCTCAGTAGGGGAGCTTTTGAGCCAGGATGATCCAGGAGAAGGAATTTCACAGATAATGTCATCAGTTAAGCCAGGAACAGGCCATTTTCACTTCTTTTGTGGTAGAATGTCATCAGTTAAGGCAAGAACGAGCCGTCTGGATGTATGCTGCGTCGCGGCGGCTGTGGCGACCGGCCTGGCGGGGGGCGACGCCTGCGGCGACTCGGCTTTGCGGGCGTGGCTGCAGCCGGCGAGCGCGGCCAGCGAGGCCGCGATCCAGACGGCCCGACGGGCGTTGCGCATCTCTGCTTGGTTCTGCCCATTACGCGTTGAAAACTCTCGCACGTGAGCGATTCTGCGCTGCCCGTCCTCAGCGTCGTCGTCCCGCTCTATAACGAGGCGGCGAACGTCGCGCCGCTGATAGAGCGCATCGGCGGCGTCGTCGACCGCCTCCGAGGCGCGTTCGACTACGAGATCCTCCTGGTCAACGACGGCAGCAGCGACGACACCGCCGCGGCGGTCCGGCGCGAAATGCAGCGGCGCTCGGACGTCGTGCTCGTCAATCTCTCCCGCAACTTCGGGCATCAGCTCGCTGCGACCGCCGGCCTGGAACTCGCCGTCGGCGACGCGGTCGTGCTGATGGACGGCGACCTTCAAGATCCGCCCGAGCTCATCGAAGCCTTCCTCGCTAAGTGGCGCCAAGGGTACGACGTCGTTTATGCCGTGCGGCGAACGCGGCCGGGGGAGAGCCGATTTAAACTGCTTACGGCGCGGGTATTCTACCGCATCATCAAACGGCTGACGAAGATCGCGATTCCGCTCGACACCGGAGACTTTCGCCTCATGAGCCGGCGCGTCGTCGACGCGCTGCGCCGGTCGCCGGAACGCAATCGCTTCCTTCGCGGAATGGTTAGCTGGGTCGGCTTCAATCAAACGGCGGTCGAGTACGATCGCGACGTGCGCTATTCCGGCGGAACGAAGTACCCGCTGACCAAGATGATCCGGTTTGCGATGGACGGCATCACGTCGTTCTCGGACATTCCGCTTCGATTCGCATCGTACTTCGGGTTCGTCGTCAGCGCCATCGCGTTCGTCTACGCGCTGGTGGTGATCGGCTTCAAGCTCTTTAGCCTAAGGCCGCCCGCGTATACGCCGGGTTGGGCCTCGACGATCGTCGCCGTGCTCTTTCTGGGCGGCGTGCAATTGATGAGTCTGGGGATACTCGGCGAGTACCTCGGCCGCGTTTACGACGAGGTCAAGGGACGCCCGCTCTATCTCATCAGCGATATCGAACGGTCGTAGGATTTCACCTTGACGTACCACCCGGTCGTCGATCGCATCGCCGGGCCGGTCCAACTCGATCCGCTCTCGGCGCTCCTCTTCGTCGCGGCATTCGTGGCCGGAGCGCTCGTGACGGCGCGCCGTCCGGCCTACGGTTTGGCAGGGCTGTTTCTGATCGTGCCGATCGACCTCTCGCGCGAGGTCTTCAGCACGACGATCACCTTGCCGAAGAGCCTGCTCCTCGGCGTGCTGCTCGGGCTGTCGTCATACGGCGGAAGTGCTGCACTCCTGCGGAAGCGTCCCGCAGCGCTCGTGCTCGCCGCGCTCGGCCTGCTCTTCGCGATCACCGCGCTGACGCTCGCCGACGCGGTCTATCGCGGCGTCGTGATTCGCGAGGCGCTCAAAGTCGTTGAGTACGCGGCGATTTTCGTCGCCGCATATCTTTGCTATGCGTTGGATCGCGAGGACGCGCCGCTGCGCGGAGCGATCGCGATTGCCGCGATCTTCGTATCGCTCTCCGCGATCGCGCAAGAAGTGCTGGGCGCGCCGTCGGGACTTTTCATCGGATCCGCTATCGTTCCGCGCATCGCCGGATTGCTCGATGGACCGAATCAACTCGCCGCGTACTGCGAGATCGCGGTCGCAGCGCTCGGCGCGTGGGCGCTCGTTCGGCGCAGCCCTTTGCTGGACGTTGCGCTCGGGCTCGCCGTCTTCGCCGGCGTTCTCACCTTTTCGCGCGCCGGATGGATCGCGCTCGCGGTCGTCGCCGCCATTCTCGCGCTTGCCGGAGGCAAGCGCGCGTGGCAGGCGCTCAAACCCGGATTCGCCGGTCTGATAGCGGGCGCGCTGGGTGCGGCGGGATGGGGCGTCTATGCGCGTACTCCCGGCGTGCTGCGCGCGTCGCTCGAGCCGAGCGTTTACGCGGGCGGCGTCGGCAATCGCGACGAGCTCTGGCACGCGGCTTGGCGAATGTGGCTCGCGCATCCGCTCCTCGGCGTCGGCGCGGGAAACTTCGAGTTGCTCTTGCCCGTCTACGGCCTCTTCGGAGTTCGAACGCATGCCAATAGCTTGTACCTCCAAGCCCTAGCGGAGGGCGGCCTGCTCTTGCTCGCCGCGACGCTTCTGCTTCTCGCGACGATCGTCGTATGTTTCGCGCGCGGAGGCATGCACCGGCTGCGCGACGAGCCGTGGGTCCTCGCCGGGCTCGCGGCCACGGTCGCACTCGCTCTGCATCAGACGGTCGACTATTTGATCTTCTATCCCAAAGTCGGCGCCGCGTGGTGGCTTCTGGTCGGAACGGCGGCCGCGGCGCTCGCCGTCCGCGCCGCGCAGAGTAGCCCGCCCTGACCGTTGCTACCGATCTGGGCGCCGCGGCGTGGCCGTCGCTCGGGATGCTGTTCCTTCTGGCGGCCGTCGCGAGTGCGTATTACTTTCGCGCGATCGCGCGAACGCGACCGCTACGGCTGACGACGCTTCTCCTCATTGCCGCCGGCGGGTTGGCACTCGCGTGGCTCGCGCCGGTCCTCTTCTCGAGCGACGTCTATGCGTACGCCGCCTACGGCGAGATGGCGCGCATCGGGCTGAGCCCGTACGCGCGCGTCTACGAGTCGCCGGACTACATCGTGCGCGCGGCGCAAGCGCAGTGGATCACTGCGTTTCCGATCTGCGTCTACGGGCCGGCCTTCGTCGCGTTTGCGCGCACGCTCGTTGGAGTATTTGCGCCGTTCGGATTGAGTGCGATACTCGATGCATTTCGGTTTTCCGCATCGCTGGCGTTTCTGGTCTGTATTCCGCTCGCGTACCGCGCGTTCGGCGGCGACCGCACCGCGCGCTTGCGATCGGCGGCCGCAATCGCGCTCAATCCGGCCGCGATTTGGTGCGCGGCCGAGGGACACAACGACACGATCGCGCTCGCAATCGTTCTGCTCGGATTCACACTCATGCGCCGGCGCTTTACGAGCGGCGGCGCCGCCGTGGTGGCCCTGTCGGCACTCGTCAAGGCGCCCGGTGCGGCCGCGGCCGTCGCGCTCGCGGTTTCCAATCGCCGCGCGCGGGCCGGCGCGATCGCCGGCATCGCCGTCGCCGCACTTTTCTCGTGGCCGCTCGTCGCCGGAATCGCCGAGAATCTCGCGCCGCACGGTACCTACGCGCCGCAAGCCTCGCTGCAGGCAGTTTTCGCGCCGATCTCACCCGTTCTGGGTTGGTGCGTCGCGCTCGCGGCGTGCGCGCTTCTCGCTCTGCGAGGAGTTCGTCTGCTTCGGCGACGCAGCGTCGAGGGCTGGATTTGGTTCGGGCTCGCCGCTTGGGTGCTCGTGCCCAACCCGTACCCCTGGTACGGCATTTGGCTCGTCGCGCTTGCGGCGCTCGAGCCGAGATCGCGCGCAGCGACCGTTGCGATCGTGCTGTCGCTCGTCTCGCTGCTGCGCTACGTTCCGGACGCCGTCGCGACTCCGTCGCCGCCGGTCGCCGCGCTGCTCGGCATTCTCGGCGCGCTCCCGCTGCTCGCCCTGCTGCCGCGCGGCCCTGGTATAATGAGCGACTCGTATGACCGTTGAACTCGAGGTTGCGCCGGCGGATCTTAACGCGCGAATCGGCACGAGCCGATCGCTGAGCGGCGTCTTCGAACGCCTGCGCTCGTTGCGCCGCCTCCCCGGACGAAAGCCCGGCAGCTACGCGCTGCACGAAACGACCGCCGCGGCGCGTCCGGCGATCTACGCCGCGCTGCAGCGCGCGCTCGGCGGCGCGCTGTTCGTCGTAACCCCGACGCCGGATTCGGCCGAACGCGCTTTCGCCGACTTGCTGTACTATCTCGGCGAGCGCAGCGATCGAATCGCCTTGCTTCGTTCGCGCGACGAGGCACTCGGCGCGATCGAGAGCCCGTCCGAGCGCAGTGCGCGGATCACGCTGCTCGGGGATCTCGCCGACGCCGCGCCGCGAATCGTCCTCGCTCCCATCGCCGCAGCGCGCCAGCACATGCAGCGCCGCTCGGAGTTCGAAGCGCTTCGCTTCGCGCTGCGTAGCGGCGAGGAGGCCGGTTTCGAGCGCGTGCAGCGGCGTCTCTTCGAGCTCGGCTACGAACGGCGCGACGTGGTCAGCGCCGTCGGCGAGTACGCCGTGCGCGGCGGCATCGTCGACCTCTTCGCGGCTACCGCGGAGACCGCGGTGCGCGTCGAGTTCTTCGGCGACACGATCGAATCGATGCGCGAGTTCGCCATCGAGTCGCAACGCAGCACCGGATCGCTCGACGCGCTTGCGATCGCGCCGTGGAGCGACCCGCTCGACGGCGCGGCAACCATCTTCGATTATCTGCCCGACGAAGCGACGATCGTACTCGAAGAACCCGCGACGATCGCCGCGGTTGCGGAGGCGCTCGACGAAGAGCGGGCCCGCGAGCGGCACACGCTGCTCGGCGACGACGACGCGGGCGAGGCATTGCGCGCCGAGCTCTCCGCCGAACCGGCCTCGCTCGACGATCTGGGCAAAGCGATCGCGCAGCGCGCGGCGCTTACGCTTCCCGGCGCGATCGAAGGCGGCGCCGCTACGCTGCAGTGGGTTCCTCCGGCGCTGGAATCGTTCGTCTTCGAATGCCTCCCCGTCGAGCATTTCAACCGGCAAATTGCGCTCTTTGCCGAGGCTATGCGCGAGTGGAGCGCGAGCGGCGAGACGATCTACATCGCGAGTGCCGCCGTGTCGCGCACGATCGACTTGCTCCGCGCCGCGGGGATCGAACCCGGACGCCGCGCGCGCGGCGGCGTGATCGTCGATCACGGTTCGATCGAAGCCGGCTTTCGAATCCCCGAACTGCATCTGCGGGTGCTCGGCGACCGCGAGATCTTCGGCGCGCCGCCAAAGCGCGTCAAGATGCGGGCCGTCAAAGAGGGCGTCCCCGTCACGCTTGCCGATCTGCGCGTCGGAGACTACGTCGTACACGCGGTGCACGGAATCGGCCAATATCTCGGCCTGCGCGCCGAAACGATCCTCGGCGCGACGCAAGATTATCTCGATCTCCGCTACGCCGGAAGCGACAAGATGCTGGTGCCCGTCACGCAGATGCATCAGGTCGCAAAGTACTCGGCGGCCGAGGGCCAGACGCCGCGGCTCTCCAAGATGGGCGGCGCCGATTGGGCGCGCACCAAGTCGCGCGTCTCCGAAGCGCTCGAAAAGATTGCCGACCAGCTCGTCGCGCTCTATGCCGAACGCGAGATGTCGCGCGGCTTTGCGTTCGGCGGCGACACGACGTGGCAGACGGAGATGGAAGAGGCCTTTGCGTACGAGCCGACGCCGGATCAGCAAACGGCCATCGACGCGACGAAGTCCGACATGGAATCGGAACGGCCGATGGACCGCCTCGTCTGCGGCGACGTCGGCTACGGAAAGACCGAGGTCGCGATGCGCGCGGCGTTCAAGGCCATCGCCGACAAGAAGCAGGTTGCGGTGCTCGTTCCGACGACGCTGCTCGCCGATCAGCATTACCGCACGTTCAGCGCGCGGTTCGCGGCGTTTCCGGTGCGCGTCGAAGAGCTCTCGCGCTTTACTCCCAAGGCGGAGCAGAAGCGGATCGTTCGCGACCTGGCCGAGGGAAAGGTCGACGTCGTGATCGGCACGCACCGGCTCCTGCAGAAGGACATCGCCTTCGCCGACCTCGGTCTGATCGTCATCGACGAAGAGCAACGCTTCGGCGTCATGCATAAGGAGCGCCTCAAAGAATACCGCGCCAGCGTGGACGTGATGACGCTCTCCGCAACTCCGATTCCGCGGACCCTGCACATGTCGTTGATGGGCGTTCGCGACCTGTCTCTGATCCAAACGGCTCCGAAGAACCGCATGTCGATCAAGACCGTCGTCGTGCCCGCGAGCGACGCCGTCGTGCAGCGGGCGATCGCCGCCGAGCTCGATCGAGGCGGACAGGTGTACTACCTGCACAATCGCATCGAATCGATCTATGCGGTCCGCAACGCACTCGAGCGGCTCGTTCCGCGCGCGCGGATCGCCGTCGGTCACGGACAGATGCGCGAAACGGAGCTCGAGCCGGTGATGCAGCGCTTCATCGACGGCGAACTCGACGTGCTCGTTGCGACGACGATCATCGAAAACGGGATCGACATTCCGAACGTCAACACGATGATCGTCAACGACGCGGATCGGTTCGGGCTCGCGCAGCTCTACCAGCTGCGCGGCCGGGTCGGACGTTCCAACCATCAAGCCTACTGCTACTTGCTCTATCAGGGTCACAAGGCCTTAACGGAGGAGGCCAAAGCGAGGCTCGAAGCGATTCGCGAGTTCGCGCACCTCGGCTCCGGTCTTCAGATCGCGATGCGCGATCTCGAAATTCGCGGCGCCGGCAATCTGTTGGGTTCGGCCCAGTCGGGCTTCATCGCTTCGGTCGGCTTCGACGCGTACTGCGAGTTGCTCGCCGAGGCGATCGCCGCGCGCCGCGGCGGGCCGAGCGCGCTCGAAGATCGCCGCGAGGCCGTGATCGACGTCAAAATCGACGCGTTCATTCCCAACGATTACATCGGGCAGGTCTCGCAGAAGATCGCCGTCTATCAGCAGCTCGCGAAGGCGCGCACCGAGGAAGAGGTGACCGAAGTCGCAGCCGGGGTCCGCGATCGCTTCGGTCCCTTCCCCAAGCCGCTCGCGAACCTGGTGGAGATCACCAAGCTGCGGTCGATCGCGCTGCGCAAGCACGTGACCCGCGTCGTCGTCGACGAGCGCCGCTTGACGTTGGGCGTCGGTAGCGGCTTCAGCCTCGACCAGGCGGCCGTCCCCAAGCTCCAATCCCTGACCAAGAACCGCTTCCGCTTCGGCGAAGGGCGCGTTCTGGTCGACCTGCCCACCTCCGGCGCGTGGATGCCGCTGCTGAGGAAGCTCCTCGAAGCGTTATAGAGGAGCTCACTCGCCCCACGCGAACCTGGCCGCGTGACGCGGGGCCCCGGGCCCCGCTTACTACGCACTCCAATCCCTTTTCTAACGGAGCATTTGATGTCGAAAGCCCAACGCATCACCGTGGGCCTCGCCGGTCTTCTCATGGGCACGTTCCTCGCGGCGTGCTCGGGCGGCGGTGCAGTCGCGACGGTGAACGGACAGCCAATCAGCCGGTCGACCTTCGACCAGCGTCTCGAGAGCAGCCCCATGGGACGCACCGTGCTGCAACAGCTGGTCCAGGAAACGCTCATCGAGCAGTACGCGAAGAACAACAACATCACGGTCAGCGACGCCGAGATCGACGCGAAAGAGAGTCAGATCAAGGCGAACTTCCCGAGCGGATCGTGGGACGAAATGCTGAAGGCCCGCGGTCTCACCGAGGCTGACGTGCGCCAGGCGCTGCGCGAGCAGATCGTCATGGACAAGGCGCTCGCGAAAGACGTAACGATCACTCCGGCGCAGATCAAGGACTACTTCAATAAGAATCATGCGTCGTTCGATAAGCCCGAGCAGGTGAAGGCGCGCCACATTCTGGTTCAGAGTCCTGCGCTCGCGGCTCAGATCGAGACGCAGCTGAAGGCGAACCCCGACAACTTCGCAGAGCTCGCTAAGAAGTACTCGACCGATCCCGGCAGCAAGGAGAAGGGCGGCGACCTCGGCACGTTCCGGCGCGGTCAAATGGTTCCGGCGTTCGACAAGTACGCATTCTCGGCACCGGTCGGACAGATCAGCGCGCCGATCAAATCGCCGTTCGGCTACCACATCATCCAGGTCGAGCAGCGGATCCCGGGGCAGAAGGCGACTCTCGCCAGCGCCACGCCGCAGATCATGGACACGCTGCGCCAGCAGCAGGAGGCTCCGCTGATTCAGCCGTTCCTGCAAGGCCTACAGCAGAAGGCCACGATCGTCGTCAACGATCCGCAGTTCGCGGGGCTCTTCCCGTCGCCGGCTCCGCCGCCGAGCGCCGCACAGAGTGCAGCGCCGAGCGCCGCCGCCTCGGCGGCTCCGTCGGCTGCGCCGAGCGCCGCCGCATCTCCGGCTCCATCGGCGACCTAGTAGAAGAGAGACAACTCGAACCGAACTGCGATGCGAAACGCACCGCACTTCATCGCCGGCATCGCCGCTCTGCTCTCGAGCACGCTCTTCACAGCGTGCTCGAGCGGCTCGAGCGGCGTTGTCGTCACGGTGAACGGTCAGCCCATACGTGAGGCGGTCGTTCTACAGCACCTCCGGCAAAGGCCGGAGTCGGGTCAGATATTGGGGCACTTGATCGAAGAGACGCTCATCAGTCAATACGCCGCGCAGCACCACGTCGTCGTTACCGACGCAGAGGTTGCCGCGCGCGAGGCGGAGCTGAAGGCTCAGCTTCCGGGCAACAAGTGGAACGCCATGCTGTCGGAGCGCAATCTACCGGAATCGGGAGTACCGACGATGGTGCGGACGGAGCTTCTCCTCGACAAAATCGTTGCGAACGACGTGCGGGTCAGCCCGGCAGACGTCAAGGATTACTACTTGCAACACCGCGGGTCGTTCCGCGGCGAGAGCTTGTCGAGCGCGACACCGCAAATCACGGCGAAGCTGCAGGTGCAGCAATCCGCGCAATACAGTCTCGGCGTGATGGAAGACTTGACCAGACAAGCAAAGATCGAAATCCACGATCGGCAATACGCCGAACTCTTCAAAGCGCCGAAGGTACCATCCGGCAGCGCCGCCTTTCCGATGAAAATGCAGACGCAGTAGTCCGGAAGCATGATGCGAACCACGTAGCGTGCTAGTTCGCATCGTCGGTCTCGGGCCGGGCGATCCCGGACTCCTGACGATCGGGGCGCTCGATGCGTTGCGCGCGGTCCGCAGGGCCGTAGCGCTGCTCGCACCGCCGGACTTAACGGGCTACCTGGAGCGCAACGGAGTCGAGATCGTACGCGGAATGGTCGACGACCCCGCGCTGCTCGTGCGCGGAAGCGGCGACGAGATCGGGCGATTCGCACGGCGTATCGACGGCACCGGCGGCGACGCCGCTCTCGGTCTCGGCGTTCTCGGCAATCCCCTCTCGGACTTTCCCGGTCTGCCGCCGCTGCTGCGCGCGCTGGAGGCGCGCGGAATCGCGACCGAGATCGTTCCCGGCATGCCCCACGCAACGCTCTCGGCGGCAATCGCGATGCCGCTCGTTCCGCTGCCGCCGCAATCGGCGCATTACAGCTGGGACGATCTGGTCGAGATCATGGCGCGCCTGCGCATGGGCTGCCCCTGGGATCGCGAGCAGACGCATCGCACGCTCGTGCCGTATCTCATCGAAGAGACGTACGAAGTGGTAGAGGCGATCGAAATCTCGCACCTCGAAGGCCTCTGCGAGGAGCTCGGCGACCTGCTGCTGCAGATCGTCTTCCACGCGCAGCTCGCGACCGAGGTCGGCACGTTCGGCATCGCCGACGTCGTGGACGCGCTTGCGAACAAGATGGTGCGCCGCCACCCGCACGTTTTCGGCGATGCCGTCATCGAAGACGTCGACGCGCAGTGGCGGAACTGGGAACGCCTGAAGGCGCTTGAGAAGACGGGCCGGCAGCGGCAGAGCCGGCTCGACGGAATTCCAAAACACCTCGGGGCGCTGCAGCGCGGCCAGCGGATGCAGGAAAAGGCCTCGCGCGTCGGCTTCGATTGGCCGAACGTAGAAGGCGTGCTCGAAAAGCTCGCGGAGGAGCTGCGCGAGCTCGCCGAGGCGCGGCGGGAACGCCAAGACGATCCGCGGGTGCGCGAAGAGCTCGGCGACGTCTTCTTCTCGCTGGTCAATCTCGCGCGAGCCCTGGGCATCGACGCCGAGACCGCGATGCGCGAAGCGAACGAAAAGTTCTATCGCCGCTTCGCCTTCATGGAAGAGCGCGCCGCCGCCGAAGGGAAGAGCCTCTCGGATCTATCGCTCGACGAACTCGAGGAACTATGGCAACTGGCGAAGGCTTGAGCGCGACGCTGCGGGTGCGGATGAGCACCGCCGACGCGCACTACGGCGGAAACTTAGTTGACGGAGCGCGCATCCTGGCGCTCTTCGGCGACGTCGCAACGGAGTTGCTCGTCCGCTTGGACGGCGACGAGGGACTCTTCGCGGCGTATTCGGAGATCCGGTTCTTGGCGCCGACGTACGCCGGCGATTACATCGAGGCCGAAGGGCGCATCGTCCAGGTCGGCAAGACGTCGCGGCGCATGGAGTTCGAGGCGCGAAAAGTAATCGCCGCGCGCCCCGAGATCGGCGAAAGCGCAGCCGACGTACTCGATCCGCCGGTCGTCGTCTGTCGCGCTGCCGGCACGTGCGTCACGCCGAGGGACAAGCGGCGCAAATAACTCCTAAGCGCCCTTCGACTCGCTGCGCCATCCTGAGCGAGGCGCAGGTAGAATAGTGTCATCCTGAGCGAAGTGTGCGAAGCACACGAAGTCGAAGGACGCGCTAGACTAATCGCTCGTGGGTTTTCTTCTTCCAGACGAACTCGTAGTAGCAGAACTGCAGCCCCAGCACGACGCAGTACGAAATCGGATAGCCGAGCCAAACGCCGTCGAGCCCGATGCGATGCATCAAGAGATATGCAACCGGCACCTCGACGCCCCAAATGGCAAAGATGCCGTTAATCGTCGGCCACAATACGGTGCCGCTGCCGCGCATGACGCCGCTGAGCACCGCCGAGTTGCCGAAGAGCAAGTAGCTCCAGAGCACGATCATCAGCAACTCATGCGCGATTCGCAGCGTCTGCGGATCGGTGATGAACCAGCCGAGGATCGCCCAGGCAAAGAGATAGCAGAGCCCGATGATGATGCCGCCGACGAAGTAGTTGAGACCGACGGCGGAGCGAATCACGCTGCCGAGCTTATCCTCGCGGCGCGCCCCGATACATTGCGCGCCGAAGATCGACGCGGCGATGCCGATCGAAATGGCGGGAAACTGGACGTAGCCGACGACCTGATTGACCGCGCCGTAGGCCGCCGTCGCGCTCGATCCAAACCGGTTGACGAACGAGATCACCGCGATCTCCGCGAGGGAGACCATCATTACCTGGATTCCGGTCGGAACGCCGATGCGCACGACGGACTTGAGAATGCTCCAGTCGATGAGCATGTCGCCGAGCGTCTCGCGATCGAATTTGAGCGGATGATTTCGCCGCGCGAGGTAGTACAGAAGCCAACAAAGTGCGGCCGAGTTGGCGATCAGGCCGGCGATCGCCGCGCTAACGACGCCCAGCTTAGGCAAGCCGAACGTGCCGACGATGAAGAGCGGCGTGATCGCGATTGCCAAGACCGCGGAGACGATCAACGCGTAGAACGGCGTCGTCGAGTCGCCGGTTCCACGCAGAATCGTCGCATAGACGAAATACACGAAGAAGATCGGCATCGTCAAGAAAATCACTCGCGCGTACGCATCGGCTTGCCCGATGATATCGGGCGGCGTTTGCAGCCAGGCGAGCATCGTCGAGGAGCCGAGCGCGCCGACGATTGCAACGATGATACCGAGATACAACGCGGCGCCCAGAACGGTGCCGGCGATCTTCTTGACCTTGTGATGATCGCGCGCGCCGAAGGCCTGACCGATCAAGACGCTGCTTCCGCTCGAGACGCCGAAGACGAACGAAAAGAGCAGAAAAATTATCGGAAAGACGGCCGAGATCGCTCCGAGAGCCTGCGTCGAGATGAGCCGCCCGATCCAGATGCTCGCCATCGTCTGCGACGCGGACTGCAGCACGTTGCTAAGCATGAGCGGCACGAGAAAGACGAGGAGGATCTGCCACATCGGCTTCCCCTCCTCAAAAATATTGACTCCGTGACGGCGCGGTGCGGGCCGCGCCTCTGCTTGAGCCATCGGCTCTTACTCCTCCGCCAGCAGTTCGTAAATCTCTTTTCGAGCTTCTTTCAACAACTCGCAGACGCGTTCGATCGTTTCCGGTTTCGACGAGGGGCCTAGCTGCGCGATCGCCTGCATGAGCCGCCGCGCCGAGTCGCGCAGCTGCGAGACCCGCTCGCGCTCCGGAGCCTCCTCTTCGTCCTCATCGGATTCGTTGAGCAGGCGCTCCAAGTCCGCTGCGTGCTCGCCGAGCAGCTCGCGCCCCCGCGCGGTAATCTCGTAAACGCGCCGGTCGCCCTCGTCACGCCCGGCGATGAGGCCGGCCGCTTCGAGCGCGGCCAAGACCGGATAGACGGAACCGGCGCCGGCCCCCCACCCCTTCTCGCGGACCGCGCGAATCAGGTCGTAGCCGTGCCGCGGCAACTCGTCGAGGAGCTTGAGCACCGCAAGCTTTAGAACGCCGCGCCGAAGGCGCCGCATGCCGCGCCGATGGCGCCGCTCATCGTGCCACCACCAGCCGCCCGATCGGGGATCTCCCCAAAACCCAACATCCATGTCGAGATACTATCCGATATATCGTTATAGGTCAATAGCTTGCGATATCCTGGAGGCCATCGGCCCCGTGCTTATGGGTCTTCGTCGTCGGTCGGGGCGGAGCGGCCGGGGTCGAACGGCGGGGCTTTGATCGGGACGAAGGCACGCGGTCTCTGCGTGAAATCGAAGGCGTCGCGCAGATCGTCGGCGCGCTCGTCGGTCGATCCGAGCGCCCCTTTGGGGATGCCGTACGTCTCCTCCGTGAAGGCGAGAATGCTGCCGAACTCGTGCTGGACTTTCGAGACGTACGACTTCTTCGCGTACGGCGAGATAACGACCAGCGGCACGCGGAAACCCAGCTCGTACGCGTTGTAGATGGGCGGCGGAACGTGATCGTACCATCCGCCCCAATCGTCCCAGATGACGAAGATCGCCGTGTTCTTCCAGAAGCGGCTGCTGCCGATCGCGTTGACGACCGCCGCGACCCACGCGGGTCCCTCCGTCGTCGCATGTCTGCCGCCGTGGTCGGACCAATCGTCGCGCGGGGCAATCCACGTTACGCCGGCCAGTCGGCCGCGCGCGAGGTCTTTGAGAATCTGTTGCGACGGCGTAATGACGTTGCGATACTGCGGGCTATAGCGCACGTGTTTGATCTCGTCGAACGGGTGCCAGAAGCCGGGACCCTTCGCGTACTGATAATAGCGCCACGAAACGCCCTGTTCGTCGAGAAGATCGGTCAAGACGGTGCGGTTGAGACAATCGAATACCGACGGTCCGGCATTTCCGGTCTGCAGATCGATCGTCGGAACTAAGATGAACGGCTTTGCGTCGCAGCCGCCGGCCTCCGTCTCATTCGTCTTTTGGTCGAACGAGTTGTCGGCGAAACGGTACCGGTCGAGCGCGCGATCGGTAGCGGTTCCGCTGATCAGATAGAGATGTGCGGGAAGACTGGGGCCCTGATTGCTCTGGAACGTATGATCGGCAAAGACGTATTGCCGCGCCATCTCGTGATACGGCTTCACTTCCGATTCGGGGGCGTACGCGAACGGCCTCAGGTGGACCCGAAAGGGCAGGCCCTTATCGAAGCCGTCCATCTTACCGTTATCGTAATCGGTTATAAACGCGGCGTGACTGTGCTGGAGCCCGTGCCGCAAGCCGAGCGATACCGGTCGCAGCGGCACGCGCTGGCCTCGCGAGTCGATCCCGTACTGGGCGATGTCGGCGCCCGGGACTCCTTGGAATAAGTAATCGGGCGTCCGATTCTCCTGAATGATGACGACCACGTGCTCGATGGGCGTGGGCAGCGCGCTGCCCGCGAATACCGGCTCCGCGTTTGCTGCCGAGGCTCGAGCACCCGCACTATCCAAAGGGAGTGCCGGTTGCGCCGGGGAGGCACAAGACCAAAGCGACAGCACGAGCAGCGCGACAACGGATCGAAACCGATACGACAACGCAAACTCCTCAAGGCGGCTTTCAGCAGCCGCTACCCTATTCTCCAATACTCCGGCTCTTGCCTTAATCGACGCTGGATATCGCGGTGCCAATGGCGGGCAGGCTCGCGCGCCGAACCAGCCGTCGTGCGGCTCGACAAGTTCATGAAGGTCTCGCGGCTGGCCAAGCGTCGCAGCGAAGCGCACGAGGCACTCGAGCACGGACGCATCACCCGGGAGGGAAGGCCGCTCAAGCCTGGATATCAGGTGCAGCCCGGCGACGTGCTCGAAATCCATTACGCGACGAAGTTCGTGACCGTTCGCGTGCGCGAAGTACCGCTGCGGGTGACGCCCGGCCTCAACCCCGCCGAGCTCTACGAGATTCTCGACACGCGCAAAGACGACGCGGAGTGGCTGTGATCTCGGCCGACACCAAGGATGCGCTCGCGCGAGAGATTCCGGCGTCGAGCCACTGCCGCGAAGCGCTGCTCGCGGGGCTCGCGCTCTACGGCGGCGCACGCGACGAGTTCGTCACCCATCGGAACGCGGTTGCACGGCTCTTCTGGTCGCTGCTCGCCGAGCGCAAATCCTACCCGATCGAAAGCCGGGCGCCGACTCGGCTGCACCGGCTCCCCACCTTCGCCGTCCGGCTTCCCGCGCGTCTGCAAGAAATGCCGTCGAAGCCGGTGCATAAGTGCGATCGGCTCATCGAGATTCGCGCGGCGTTCCTTGCGTGCGGGTCGCTCGCTGCCGGAAGCCACGGCTATCATCTCGAGTTCGTCCTGCGCGACGACGAAGTCGCGCGGCGTTTGAAGTGGATGCTTCGCAGCGCGGGCGTGACGGCGAAGGAAGTGCGGCGCAAGTCGCGTCACGTTCTGTATTATAAGGACTTCGACGCGATCGCCGAACTGCTCACGCTCGTCGGTGCGTTCGCCGCGGTGCTGCAGCTCGAGGACGTGCGCGCGCTGCGCGAAACGAAGAACCGCATCCACCGCTTGGTCAACACGGAGGCGGCGAACCTCGAACGCAGCGCGCAGGCCGCGGCGGCGCAGCGTCAAGTCATCGAGTATCTTCGCAGCGCGTACGGGTTGAGCCGTCTCACGCCCGCGCTCCGCGAAGTCGCCGATCTTCGGCTCAAGCACCCGGACGAATCGCTCGCGGAGCTCGGACGACGCTGCAATCCGCCCATACCGAAGCCGACGGTAAGCAGCCGGCTCGGCGCACTCAGCCGGCTCGCCGGGCATCTGCAGGGCGGGCAGGTAAGCGCGAAAGCCGTCCGGTAAACGGCGCTCATGCGCATTGGAATCAATGGCTTCGGCCGCATTGGACGGAATTTTACCAAGGCGATCGCGGAGCGGCATCCGGAAATCGAGATTGCCGCAATCAACGATTTGACCGACGCGCAGCAATGCGCGCACCTCTTCAAATACGACAGCAACTATGGCATCTATGCCGGAAACGTCGCAGGGGAGGACGGTCGCCTGACGATCGACCAGCAAACGATCCGCGTTTTCGCCGAACGCGATCCCGGCAAGCTGCCCTGGAAGGATCTCGGCGTCGACGTCGTCATCGAGTCGACCGGTCTCTTTACCGACGCGGCCAAAGCGCGCGCGCACATCGACAGCGGCGGAGCCAAGAAAGTCATCATCTCGGCGCCGGCCAAGGGCGAGGACATTACGATCGTGCTCGGCGTCAACGACGACCGCTACGATCCCGCTGCCCATAACGTGATTTCCAACGCGTCCTGCACGACGAACTGCCTGGCGACCGCCGTAAAGCCGGTCGTCGACGCCCTCGGCTGGGTCAAGGGCTTCATGACGACGATCCACTCGTATACCAACGACCAGAACGTGCTCGACGGGCCGCACAAGGATCCGCGCCGCGCGCGCAACGCCGCGACCAATATCGTTCCGACGTCGACCGGCGCGGCGAAGGCGCTCTATCTCACGATTCCAGAGATCGAAGGCACGTTCGACGGATTCGCGCTGCGCGTTCCGACGCCGACCGTCTCGATGATCTATCTCGTAGCGCAGACCAAGAAGCCGGCGACGCGCGCCGAGCTCAACGATATTCTCCGGCGAGCGGCCGAGGGCGACATGAACAAATACGTCGCCTATACCGAGAACGAGCTGGTCTCCAGCGACTTCAAGAAAGATCCGCACAGCTCGATCATCGATGCCAAGCTGAACAACGCCAACGGCGATCTCGTTCAGATCGCGGCCTGGTACGACAACGAGTGGGGATACTCGTGCCGCCTCGCCGAGCTGACGGCGATGGTATCGGCCACGATTCCCGCACGAGTCTAACCGGCTCGAATCGATCCCGGTGCCTCTGCGGCAATTAACCGACCTCGACGTTCGGGGTAAGCGCGTCTTGGTGCGCGAGGACCTCAATCTGCCGATGAACGGTGGCGAGATTCTCGATTACGCGCGCGTCGACGCGGCGATTCCGACGCTTCGTTGGCTGCACGAGCGCGGCGCGCGAACGATCGTCCTCTCGCACCTGGGGCGCCCCGACGGCAAGCCGGACTTGCGTTACTCGCTGCGGCCCGTCGCGCAGGCGCTCTCGGATAGACTCGATACGAGCGTGCGCTTTGCCGGCGATTGCGTCGGCGAGGAGGCGGAGAGCGCCGTCGCACGGCTGCACGACGGCGACGTGCTTTTACTGGAAAACGTCCGCTTCCATCCCGAGGAAGAGCGCAACGACCCGGCGTTCGCGAAACGCCTCGCCGCGCTCGGCGATCTCTACGTTAACGACGCCTTCGCAACGGCGCATCGCGCGCACGCCTCGACCGAGGCGCTCGCGCACCTCCTCCCGCACGCGGCCGGTCTCTTGATGCAAGCCGAGCTTTCCGCGCTCGCGCGACTCGTCGAGTCGCCGCGCAAGCCTTTCGTCTGCGCGATCGGCGGCGCAAAAATCAAAGACAAAATCGCGCTGCTCGCGCGTCTCTGCGAGCTGGTGGACGCGTTTTGCGTCGGCGGCGGAATGGCGAATACGCTGCTCGCCGCAAAGGGAGTCGACGTCGGAAAATCGCTGCGCGACGACGATCTCGAGCCGGCACGGCGTCTGCTCGCGCTGGTTCGAGAGCGCAACCTCACGCTCGAGCTTCCGGTCGACGCGGTCGTCGCGCCGAGTCTCGATGCGGAGAGCCAGGCGCGCGACGTCACCATCGACGCGGTTGGCCAGGAGATGATTCTCGACATCGGCCCGGCGACCGCGAAGAATTACGCGAGCACGATCGAGCGCGCGAAGACGATCGTCTTCAACGGGCCGATGGGCGTCTACGAGCGTCCCGCCTATCGCCGCGGCACCGAGGTGGTCGGCGAGGCGATCGCTCGCGCGACTCAGGCGGGCGCGGTAAGCGTCGTCGGAGGAGGCGACGCGGCGGCAGCGGCGCACATGCTCGGGTTCGCCAGGCAGATGACCTTCGTCTCGACAGGCGGCGGCGCAACGCTGGAGTATTTGGAAGGCAAGACGCTTCCGGGAGTCGCGGCGCTTGAATCGTAGAGACCCGCGAACGATCTTCGCCGGCAACTGGAAGATGAACAAGACGGCGAGCGAGACGGCGGCGTTTTTCGACGTATTCCTCCCGGTTGCGACGGCGCTGCCGAACGAAATCGAGATCGTCGTAGCGCCGCCGTTTACGTCGATTCCGCTTGCATCGCAGCGCCTGGACGGCTCGCAGGTTCGGCTCGCCGCGCAGACGATGCATTGGGAGCTCAAGGGCGCGTTCACCGGCGAGATCAGCGCGCCGATGCTGCGCGAGCTCGGCGTCAGCTACGTCATTCTCGGACACTCCGAGCGGCGCGCCTACTGCGACGAGACCGATCGAACCGTGAACTTGAAGGTTCACACCGCGTTGCGCGAGGGCTTGACGCCCATCGTCGCCGTCGGCGAGACGCTCGAGCAACGCGATGCCGGAGAAACCGACGAACGCGTCGTCGCGCAGACGCGCGCGGCCTTCGAAGGCGTGCCGGCGAGCCGGCTCGCCGCCGTCGTCATCGCGTACGAGCCGATCTGGGCGATCGGTACCGGTAAGAACTGCCGTGCGGAGGAGGCCGATCGCGTTATGGGCGCGATCCGCGGCGCGCTCGAGGGCCTCGAAGCGACGCCGATTCTCTACGGCGGCAGCATGACGGCCGATAACGTCGCCGCGTACGTCGCGCGTCCGAACGTGAACGGCGGCCTCGTCGGCGGCGCGTCGCTCGATCCGCGCGGCTTCGCGGCGCTGATCGCCAACGCTTCGTGAACTACCGTCCCGTCGTTCTGGCGGTGCTCGACGGCTGGGGTACGCGCGACGCCGTGCGCGGCAACGCGATCGCGGCGGCGAAGCTTCCACACTGGGACGCGCTGCTCGGCCGCTATCCGCACACGACGCTGCAGGCCTCGGGTGAGTCGGTCGGACTCCCCAAGGGCGTGATGGGCAACAGCGAGGTCGGCCACATGAACTTGGGCAGCGGACGCGTCGTTCCGCAAGGCGTCACCGTCATCGATGCCGCCATCGCCGACGGCGAGTTCGCCGACAACGAGACGCTGCACCGCGTCTTCGCGCACGTCGCCCGCAGCGGCGGCCGCGTTCATTTATTGGGGCTGCTCTCCAACGGTTGCGTGCACAGCTCGATGGAGCATCTCTTCGCCCTGATCGACGCCGCCGTCGCGGCGAACGCACCCGTCGCCATCCAGTGCTTCCTCGACGGACGCGACACCCCGCCGCGCTCGGCGCTCGGTTTCGTCGATCAACTCGAGGCGAAGCTCGCCGCCGTCGGACGCGGCGGCGCGATCGCGAGCGTTACCGGACGCTTCTATGCGATGGATCGCGACCGGCGCTGGGAGCGCACCGAGCTCGCCTACGATCTGCTGGCGAACGGAGTTGCCGAGTATCGCGCCGGCGATGCGACGGATGCCGTTCGAGACGGATATGCTCGCAACGAAGACGACGAGTTCGTGCGGCCGACGATCGTGGGTGAGGCTCGCCCGGTCGAGGACGGCGATGCCTTCATCTTCTTCAACTTCCGCCCCGATCGCGCGCGGCAGCTCACGACGGCCTTTAACGCCGGAACGAGCATCTACTTCGACGACGGCTTCGGCGTGTTTGCATCGAGGCAGTATCGCGATCCGTTCTTCGCCACCATGACGAAGTACGATGAGAAGTATACCAATCCGGTGCTTTTCGGTCCGCGGCCGCAATACGACACGTTCGGCGAGATTCTCGCGCGCGAAGGCCTGCGCCAGCTTCGGCTCGCGGAGACCGAAAAATACGCGCACGTTACCTATTTTTTCAATGGCGGGCGTGAGGAGCAGTTCGAAGGCGAGGATCGGAAGCTCATTCCCTCGGACCGGAGCGTGCCCACTTACGACCTCGCGCCGGCGATGCGGGCGCGAGAGATTACAGCCGCGGCGATCGAGGCGATCGAAGGCGGTACGTACGACGCGATCGTCATGAACTATGCGAACGCGGACATGGTGGGACATACCGGAAGATGGGAGCCGACGATCGCGGCAGTCGAGACGATCGACGAGTGCCTGGGGCGCCTTGCCGGCGCGGTGCGCGAAACAAACGGATTGCTCGCGATTACCGCCGACCACGGCAACGCCGAAGAGAAGCTCGACCCAGAAGGCAATCCGCTCACCGCACATACGACGAACCCCGTGCCGCTCGTGCTCGTCGCAAGAAGCATCCACGGAAGCCTCGCGCCCCACGGCAAACTGGGTGACGTGGCGCCGACGCTGCTCGCGCTCATGGGCTTGCCGATACCCGAACGCATGACCGGCAGGAATCTCTTCGTGCCGTCATCGGGCTCGGGCTAAAAATTCAGCGTAATCACAGCCTCCTCTACGTCGGCTATCAGGCTCGCATGAGAGAGTACCAGCATGGACGCCCACGACGTGCTGCTCGTCACCCGAGCGTTAATCTACTTCGTTTTTGCCGGGACGGCGACCGTTGCCATCGCCGTTCTCGCACACCTGGTCCCCTCCGTTGGCTAGAAGGCTGCCGCCGCGTTTGCCGGCCTGCGCCGTTGGTACGGGGCGGGAACGCGCGCCGCCGAAGCGCGGCATGCGGGCAACGCAAGCTAGTTTTCGATGCGGTAGCAGCCGCTCGCGTCGACCGCAACGCGCCGCTCTCCCACCACGATCGCGCGGATGCGATGATCCCAGAATGAGAGAACGTGCACCGCTGCCGGCCGAAGCCGCGCGATGATCTCGCGAGCCCGCTGCGAAACCGCGACCGCGTCCTTGACCCAGCGCGGTTGATCGTGAGGTAGGAGCGTCGTTTCGAGTTCGGCCTCGGCGACGACGGGAACGACCGCTTCAGAGCGGCTCGCGCCGATTTGCAGCGGAAGGGCGGCATTCGGCTCGTCAAGCTCAATGCGACGCAACATGCGATTGCTGCTTCAGCTTCGAGATCGCGCTCGTGTGCAGCTGCGATGCGCGTTGCGGCGATATCGCCAGGCGGCGGCCTACTGCGCGCAGCGACGCCTCGTGAAAGTAGTGGAGCATCAGCACCTGCCGGTGACGCCGCGGTAATCCGGAGATCAGGGCGGCCAGTTCGGCGTGCTGCATGCGCCGCTCGACTATTCGCGCGGGGTCGTCGCTCCAGTCGAACGCGAGCGATTCGCCGCGGGGCAGCGGCGCATCGAGCGAGAGCGGCTGTCCCCAATGCGCTGCGGACACGGCGCGGCCGTAACCCGGACAGCGCCGCTCCATTTCTTGCAAGCTCGGCACGTCGCCGCGCTGCGCCGCGAGCGCATATCGCTGGTTCTCGCCGTCGCGCACGAGGCGTCGCGACCGTTCGGAGACCGGATCCATCCGCCGCACGCCGTTGAGCGTGGCGCCCACGATCAGCCGGCGAGCGTACTCCGAGAGCTGCGGACCCCGAAGCGGATCGAAGGAATCGACCGCTCGGATCAACCCGATCGAGCCGTCGCCGACGAGATCGTCGACGTCGAGGCTGGGAACGAGTCGTTTGAGGCGGCGCGCCACCTTGCGGACGAGCGGGAGTAACGTGCGCACCTGCTCGTCGCGCGGCGATTCGTCGTTCACTGCGTGCGTTCCAGACTTGCCGTCACGAAGGCGGCGAAGCCGTTCGCATCGTGATGCGCCATCTCGTTTGCGAGCAGGTCGAGCTCGTAATCGCCGAGCATCCCCATGCCCGCGACCATCGGACGAAGGACCGGCGCTAGGAGCATCGCCTCGAAGAGCTCGCCGGCGCGGCGCGCCGTCACGCTATCCACGCTGCAGGTTGTTGGCGATTCGCGGCATCTCGTCGGCGGCTTGCACTCCTTTAGGAGTGCATACAAAAGGGCGATGGATCGTTACTTCCATGTCCAAAGCCTACCAGTCGTTTGTTACTAACTCGTAGCCTAGCCGTTACCAATGCATCGAAACGGAAGGGGCGGAATCGCGTTCGGTACAACTCAGGGCCCCCAAATGAGATAAGGAGTGCCATCCCGTGCGTGAAATGGATTCAAACGAAGACCTACGCGCAGAGCGCGCGGCCTACTACGAACGTTACGCGTTTCCGCTCTTCAGCCACATCGACTTTCGGGTCAGCGACGCCACTGCCGTGCGACCATTCTACGACGCACTAATGCCGCTGTTCGGCACCGAACCCACGACGGTCCGCGTCGCACGTTACGGATATACTCGGCGCTACGGCGCCGTCCGGGCGGATTTCTTCAACGTGTTCGAAGACGCGGATGCGCGCCCGACGGCGACTCGCATCGCATTCTCGGCGCCCAGCATCGACTTCGTCGACGAGATAGCCCGAGTCGTACGAGCGCACGGCGGACAAAACGTAGACGGACCGGGCTATTTCCCGCAGCACCATCCGACATTCTATGCGGTCTTCTTTGAGGATCCGCTAGGCAACCGTCTAGAAGTCTGCCATCATCGTATGGACCAATAGCGTAACTTTCGCGCTACCCACGCTGCAGGTTGTTGGCGATTCGCAGCATCTCGTCGGCGGCTTGCACTCCTTTTGCGTTCGCCTCGTAGGCGCGCTGCGCGGTGAGGATCTGCATCATCGCATCGATGATGGTCACGTTCGACTCTTCGAGCATTCCGAAGCGCAGCTTAGGACCGTCGTCGCCGCCGGGAACGACGGCTCGCGGATGTCCCGACGCGGTCGTCGCTTCGAAGGTTGAACCGTCCCGCGCGTGAAGCCGCTCCGGTGCGGGGAACTCGGCGAGGCGAACTTGCCCGACGACGCGCTGCCCCGTCGCAAAGATCGCGCGCACGCTCCCGTCGGAACCAACCGTGGCCGAGAGCGCATCGGCCGGAATCTTCACCCCGGCGAGGCGTAGGTCGTTCGCGGTGCGCAGCGTCCCGTCGGCGGCGCGCGAGAACTCGCCGTCGCGAGTGTAATAACGGCGCCCGTGCGCGTCGAGCACCGCAAAGAAACCCGGACCGTCGATAGCGAGATCGAACGGCCCGGGACTTCGCGCCAGCTTCCCCTGCGCGAAAAAGACGCGCGCGCCGAGCGAGACGGTTCCCACGCCGCCTTCGCCCCGCGTGATGAGCTCGGCGAAGCTCTGAGCCGAGCCCTTGAAGCCGATGACTCCGGCGTTTGCCAGGTTATCCGAGATCGTTTCGAGATTGCGTTGCTGGGCCGCCATGCCGGTGGCGGCGGCGAAGAGCGCGCGATCCATTGCCCGAGCCTCCTACGCGATGCGAGCGGCTTCGGCGGATTTTTGCCGCGTCGAGTCGATCGCGCTTACCGTCTTTTGCGCGCTCTCGAAGGAACGCTCGGCGGCGAGGACGTCGATCATCTCGGCGATTGCGTCGACGCCGCTCGACGGATCGGGCCCGCTAGACCGGTTGCCGCGTTCTCGAGCGATCGTAACGCCGAGGGCCGTCAGAAACCCGTGCGCGTTTACCGGACGGAAGCCCCTCGTCGAAACGTTCGCCAGGTTTTCGGTCGCAATTTCGAGCCGAGTTCGTGCCGCAACCATCGCACTCGACGCCCACGCACTGCCATCCACAAAGCGATGCTACCGCTTGGGTTTGGCCGAATCGTTACGCGGCCGTTACAGTCTTGCGATTACCGCTTCGGCGAAGGCATTCGTGGAGAGCGGTTCCGACGAACCGCCGGCGAGTTCTGCCGTGCGCAATCCATCTGAATAGGTGCGCTCGACCGCACGTTCGATGCGCAGCGCACTTGCCTCGTCGTCGAGCGAGTGGCGCAGCAGCATCGCCGCGGAGAGAATCGAGGCCGTTGGGTTGGCGACGTTCGCGCCCGCCAGCGCCGGTGCCGTTCCGCCGATCGGCTCGTAGAGGCCGAACTGACGTCCGGGAGTTCCGCGCGACCCTAAGCTCGCGCTAGGCAGAGTCCCGATCGATCCCGTGAGTATTGCCGCCTCGTCGGAGAGAATGTCGCCGAACATGTTCTCGGTGACGATGACGTCGAAATCGCCCGGACGCGCGACGAGCTGCATTGCGGCGTTGTCGACGAGCAGATGGTCGACCCGCACGTCGTGGTACTCGCTCCCAATGCTGTTGACGACGCGGCGCCACAGCCGCGAGGTTTCGAGTATGTTCTGCTTGTCGACGGATGTAAGGCGCTTGCGCCGCGAGCGCGCGAGCTCGAAGGCAATCCGCGCGATGCGTTCGATCTCCGGAGCGCGATAGATCATCGTGTCGACGGCCTCCTCGACGCCGTCGACGCGGCGCTGTTCTTTCGGGCGCCCGTAGTAGATCCCGCCGGTGAGCTCGCGCACGACGAGCAGATCGAGCCCGCGAACGATCTCCGGCTTGAGCGGCGAAGCGTGCTCGAGTCCGGGAAAGACGCGCACCGGCCGAAGGTTCGCGTAGAGCTCGTAGTCGCGGCGCAAGAGAAAGAGCGCGTACTCGGGGCGCTCGGGCAACGGTTTGCCGTCGTATTGCGGAAGGCCGACGCTGCCAAAGAGAATCGCGTCGCTCGCGTCGCAGAGCGCGCGCGTATCGTCCGGAAGCGGGCTCGTGCCGGCGGCGAGCGCGGCGCCGCCGACGGGCGCTTCGCGTGCGTCCACATCGGGACGCACGCGGCGCAGGACGTCAACGGCGGCGCGCGTCACCTCGGGACCGATGCCGTCCCCGGGCAGGACGGCGATCAATAGACGGTGATGCGGGTCGTGTCGTCCTTGCGCGGCGTCTCTTTCGGCGGCTCCGGTTCCGGCGGTGCCGCGCTCTGCGGTTCGCCGTTGAGCGCGCCTCCGTCAACTCGCTCGAGCAGTGCTAGATGCGTCATTAGCAGGCTGCGCAGCTCGCTGCGCGCCTTCTCCGCGGCTTCGACGGTGCGCTGGTGCTCGCGCCGAACGTCGGAGATAGCGTCGTTATAGCCCGCGATCTCCTTCTCGCCCGCCAGCCGCGCCTGTTCGCGAATCAGATCGGCCTCTTTGTGCGCCGAGGCCTTGACCTCGTCGGCCGTGCGCTGCGCGAGCACGAGCGTGTTCTGAAGCGATTCCTCCATCGCTTTGAAGTGGCTGATGCGCTCTTTGAGATCGGCGATGTCGGCCTCGAGCGCGGCGCGCTGCTGCGCCTCGTCCTCAAGCGTCTCGATAATCTCGTCGAGGAAGCCGTCGACGTCGCCGCGATCGTAGCCCTGCAGGGCCTTCTTGAAGCTCTTGTGTTGAATATCGACCGGTGTGATCTTCTGCATTGTTCGTATCCTACGGGCGGTTGGCCATGAAGTCGAAGGTGCCGTCGGCCATCATCGAGTCGCGCAAACCCGCGGCGTTGACGACGATTCCGGCAGGAACGACCAGGTAGATTGATTCGGCAAGCTTCTGAATCTTGCCGTCGATCGTGTACGCGACGCCGGACGTGAAATCCACGACGCGCTGCAAGAGCGTCCGGTCCGCGTTCTGCAAATTGACGATCACGACCTGACGATTTCGCAAGGCGTCGGCGATCTCGACGACGTCTTGATAGCTTCGCGGTGAGAAGACGCTCACTTGATTTCCGCCGCGCCGCGTGGCGGCCGAGAGCGGCACGACCCGATTCGACGTCTCGTCTTCGTAGAAGTCGTCCTCCTCGTCGCGGATCGAAAAGAACGAACCAATCTTACTGAACATGCTCACAGCGCAACCTCCCTTCGACTCGGCTCAGGATCGCGAACCAAAGAGCGCCTCGCCGATGCGCACCATCGTGGAACCTGCCTGCACCGCTTCACGCCAATCGCCCGACATTCCGATGGAGAGCGTACTTCCACCTACGCGGGCCAACGTCTTGGCTGCAAGCTCGAACGCGCGCAAGATTGTGTCGCGGTCGGCGGCCAGCGGACCGATCGCCATGACGCCGTCGAGGCGCAGGCCCGGCTGCCCGCGTAGCGCCTCGGCGAGCCGCTCGGCCTCTTCCGGGGGACAACCGAATCGCTCGACGGGCGAGACGTTGACCTGCAGCAGCACCGGCAGTTCCTTTTGAGCCTCGACTGCGGCTTTCGAAAGCGCCGCGCCGGCCTGCGCGCGGTCGACGCTCTGCACGACGTCGAACGCGGCGACGATCGCCTTGGCTTTGTTCGTTTGCAGATGGCCGACGAAGTGCTTGCGCACGGGCGGCAGCGACGAAAACTTCCGCCGCGCCTCTTGCAGGTAGTTTTCGCCCAAATCGGTTAGCCCCGAAGCGATCGCAGCACCGATCGTCTCGACCGGCTGGCCCTTCCCGATTCCGACCAGGACTATGCCGGCGGGTTCGCGGCCGCAGCGGCGGGCCTCATCGTCGATCGCGCGGCGCAGCTCCCGATAGCGTTCGCCGACGTCCTCGCGCCCCGGTGACGGACTCAGGAGGAGCTTCGCACCGGCGGGGCCGATGCCGGGCCGACCTCGGTTCGCGCGCCCGGTCGAGTTGCGCAGTAGACGAGCCCGATAATGCCGATCACGATCATCGGCAGGGCATAGAGCTGCCCGCCGGTGATGCCCATCCAGGTGAAGTCGGCGTGCCGCCACATTTCGGCGATCGATCGGGTGATGCCGTACAGGGTGAACCAGGTCCACGCAACGACGCCGTCCTTGGGCTTGAACCGATTGAGGATCAGGAGCACCGGCAGGACGAGAATGTCGAGAATCGCTTCGTAGATTTGCGACGGATGGCGATAGAGGTTGGCGCCGTTGACGAGCGGTGCGGTCGGGAACACGATGCACCACGGCCGATCGGGTTGGCACGGGTCGCCCCAGAGCTCGTCGTTGATGAAGTTCACGATGCGCACGAGGGTGATCCCGATCGGCAGCATCATCACGACCTCGTCGCCGAGGACCGTGTACTTCAGCCCCGGGTGCTTGCGGACGAAAAGCCAGATCGCGATGAGCACGCCGGCCAGTCCGCCGTGAAACGCCATGCCGCCGTTCCAGACGGCGATGAAATTGATGGGGTTGCTGAAATAGGACGAGGCGTCGTGCCTGCTGATGATGTCGTTGATGACGAAGAACGTTCGTCCGCCGACCAGCACGCCGATCAGCGCATAAAAAAGGAAATCCTGAATTTGCTCGCGGGTCAATCCGAGGCGGCGCCGTCCGGCCGGACGGGCCATCCACAGATAGACGCACAGGAACGAGACGAGATAGGCGATCCCGTACCAATGGATGCCGAAGCGTCCGAGATGGATCGCGACGGGGTCGATGTTTGTCGGATAGGTAAACCAGTGCTGCATTCGAAACCACTATCGGCGCATGACCGCGACGACGCATATTACCGCCGGCATCGCCTTCCTTGCGGGCCTCGTTTCCTTCGTATCGCCGTGCGTCCTCCCGCTCGTGCCGGCGTACCTTTCGTTGCTGACGGGGGAGAGCGTCGAAGATCTTAAGACCGAGCCGACCGCGCGGGCGCGGATTCAAACGCTCGCGCACGCCGTCGCGTTCGTAATCGGCTTCAGCGTTATTTTTATCGCCCTCGGCCTGAGCGCCAGCGCGATTGGCGGGACGCTCGCTGCGAACCGCGTGCTCATCGCGCAGATTGGCGGCACCATCGTGGTCGTGTTAGGCCTGCATATGATGGGGATGATCCGGATCCCGTGGCTCATGATGGACGCTCGCCTGCATCTCACCCACAATCGCGCCACCTTCTGGACGTCCGGCATCGTCGGAATGGCCTTCGCGGCCGGCTGGTCACCCTGCATCGGCCCGATTCTTGCGGGAATTTTGGCGATTGCGTCGCAGCAGCATAGCGCGCAAGCCGCGCTCTTGCTGTCGTTCTACTGTCTCGGTCTCGCGGTGCCGTTTCTGATCACCGCCGGCGCCGTGGGGGCCGTGCTGCCCCTCCTGCGCCGTATCCGGCCGTCGCTTCGAGCGATCGAGTTTGGCGCGGGCGCATTTCTTATCGTCGTCGGATTGGTGCTTGTCAACGATGCCTTCCTCAACGTCGCCGGATGGTTCTATCAATTTGTCCCGCAACCGAAACTCTAATTTAGTCAACACCCTCGTCGTCGCGGGCGTCGCGGTATTGGTCCTTTGGGCCGATCAGGTGACGAAGCGCATGATCGCCGCGGAGTGCGTGCCGGACTTCCCGGCCTGCCGAACCGTGATTCCGCACTTCCTGCGGTTGACGTACGAACGCAACGTTCACGGCGCCTTCGGCCTCTTCGGAAACAACGCGGTACTGCTCATCGCGATGGCGATCGTCGTTCTGGTGCTCTTCTGGTACAGCTTCCGCGATGCCGCGGCGCGCTCGATGACCGTCCGAATCGCCTTCGGCATGATCGTCGGCGGCGCGATCGGTAACATCGTCGACCGCCTTCACTACGGGTACGTCATCGACTTCATCGACTTCTATCGAATCTGGCCGAACATTTTCAACGTCGGCGATTCGTGCATCACCGTCGGCGTCGGGTTGCTGTTGCTCTCGAGCCTTGTTACACGTCGTCACCGCTGACGAAGCGGGAACTCGCACCGACGTCCTCGTCGCCTCGCTCTCGGGCGCCTCGCGAACGCAAGCGGCGCTGCACGCCAAACGCGGCGAGGTGCTCGTCAACGGCGTAGCCGCGAAGCCGAGCACGCCGCTCGAAGCGGGCGACACCCTCGAGTTCGACGTTCGCGAGCGGCCAGCGCTCGTCGCACACCCGGAGGCGATCGCGCTCTCGATCGCCTACGAGGACGACGATCTGCTCGTTATCGACAAGCCGGCGGGAATGGTGACGCATCCGGCGCACGGGGCGACGAGCGGCACGCTCGTCAATGCCGTCCTCGCGCACGTGAACGAGAGTCTGCCAGGAGACGCGCTGCGTGCGGGTCTCGTGCATCGCCTCGACCGGGATACCTCGGGACTGCTCGTCGTCGCCAAGAACGACGAGAGCCTGCGCAAGCTCGGCGCCGCGATGAAGAACCGCCGTATCGAGCGCGAGTACCTCGGGCTCGTCTGCGGCGTGCCGGCGCATCCCCGCGGCACGATCGAGGGCCCGATTGGGCGCGATCCGCGCAATCGCTTGAAGTACGCGATCGTCGGAGACGGCAAACCGGCGATCACGCATTACGAATCGCGCGAAGCCTTTGCCAAGCACGCCGAGCTGCTCTTTCGCCTGGAAACGGGACGCACGCATCAAATTCGCGTGCATCTCGCCGCTGCGGGCTATCCGATTCTCAACGACCCGATCTACGGTAAGAAAGAGCCGCGTTTCGAGCTTCCCGGACAGGCGCTGCACGCCTGGCGACTCGCGTTCCGCCATCCCCGCACGCGGGAACAACTCTCGTTCGAAAGCCCGCCGCCGCCCGCGTATTTGCAAGCACGTACGCTGGTATCGAAATGTTCACACTCCTAGGGCGCGACGGTAGCGCGCGGCGCGGGCGCTTGCAACTAACGCACGGCGTAGTAGAAACGCCGTGCTTCATGCCGGTCGGCACAGCGGCGACGGTCAAGGCGCTCACACCGGCGGACTTGCGCGAGAGCGGCGCTCAGATCGTGCTTTCGAATACGTACCATCTCTGGCTTCGTCCAGGCCTTGAGACCATCGAAGACGCCGGCGGACTACATCGTTTCATGGCTTGGGATCGTCCGATACTCACCGACTCGGGCGGCTTTCAGGTGTTCAGCCTCGAGAGCCGGCGCCGGCTCGACGACGACGGCGTCACCTTCGCCTCGCACCTCGACGGAAGCGATCACCGGTTTACGCCGGAAAACGTGATCGCGTTTCAGCAACGCATCGGCAGCGACGTCGCGATGGTGCTCGACGTCTGCGTGAAACTGCCGGCGACGAACGAACAGCTCGAAGAGGCGGTGCGTCTGACGACGGCCTGGGCGCGTCGCTCCGCCGATGCTCCGCCGCGCGAGGGAACGCAGATCTTTGCCATCGTGCAAGGCGGACTCGACCGCGTCTTGCGAGAGCGCAGCGCGCGCGAGCTCGTCGAACTCGACTTTCCGGGCTACGCGATCGGCGGTCTCTCGGTCGGCGAGACGCGCGAGGAGATGTACGACACGACGCGCTTCACCGCCGAGTTGCTGCCCGAGTCCAAGCCGCGGTATCTGATGGGCGTCGGCACCGCACGCGACCTCGTTGCGGCAATCGACGCCGGCGTCGATCTCTTCGATTCCGTCTATCCGACCCGCTGCGGTCGCAACGGCCGCGCCATGACGCACGGCGGCGAGCTCAATCTCTTCAATGCTCCGTTCGTACGCGACGCCTCGCCGCTCGATCCGCAATGCGACTGCTCGACCTGCACGACGTACTCGCGCGCCTATCTCGCGCACCTCTTCCGTTCGAAGGAAATGCTTGGGCCGCGCCTGCTCTCGTACCACAACGTTTATTTTCTCAACTCGCTCATGCGCGAAGCTCGCGCCGCCATCGAGGCGAGGGAGTGGGCGAAGTTCGAGGTCAATTTCGACTAGTTTTCTTCGGCCGCCCTTCGACTCCAGCGCTGCGCGCTTTCGCTCAGGATGACACTTTAATTCAGGATGACACTAGGTGAGCGCGCGCACCACTTGCGCGCAGTCGGCGCAAATCTCGGGATGCGCCGGATCGGTTCCGAGCTCGCGATACTTCCAGCAGCGCACGCACTTCGCGCCGTCCGCGGGCGAGAGTTCGAATGCGACGACGCCGTCGTTCGATTCATCGCCCGAACCGTTCTGAAGCAGCTCGAGCTGCGAGACGACGAGCGCCTCGCGAAGGTTGTCGCCGAGCGGAGCGAGCCGCTTGTGTGACGCGGATGTAACGGTGAGGCGAAGGCGCGCCTCGAAGTCGCGCGGCGAGGCGATAGCGGCCACGCGCGCGCGCAGCGACCGCAGCTGCTGCCAGAGGCGCAGATCGCTTTCGACTGAGGCACCGCGATGGTGCTCCGCGTCGAACGACGTATCGAAGATGCTCTCCGCGTCGCCGCGAAGCGCGCGCGGCACCGCCTGCCATGCCTCCTCCGCCGTAAAGGAAAGCACCGGCGCCAGCGCGGTGAGGAAGCGCGTCAGCACGTAGAGGAGTGCCGACTGTGCGCTGCGGCGGCGCGGATCGTTCGCGGCACGCGAGTACAGCGGATCCTTGAGCGCATCGAAATACAGCGTCGAGATCGAACTCTCGAACTCGACGACGCGCAGATAGGCGTCGTGAATTTGGCAGCTATCGTACGCGCTCTTGACGCTCGTCACGAACGTATCGGCAACGGTGCAGGCCAGCCGGTCGATCGGCTCCATCGCGTCGCGCGCCACGACCTCGCCGGGCGTGAGATCGTCAACGTTGGAAATCATGAAACGCATCCGGTTGCGCAGATTGCGATAGACGCGCCCGACCTGCTCGACGACGTTGGGACCGAAGCGCACGTCGTCGATCGGCTCGACCGATGCCGCCCAGAGCCGCAGCACGTCGGCACCCCAGCGGTCCATCGCGTCGACCGCGTCGATGCCGTTGCCGCGCGACTTCGACATCGGCCGTCCCTGCTCGTCGTTCACCCAGCCGTTCTTGAGCACGCGGCGGTACGGCGCGCGGCCCTTGATCGCCGTACCGGTGACGAGCGAACTGCGAAACCAGCCGCGAAACTGATCGCCGCCCTCGAGCACGAGATCGGAAGGCCACGGCAGCCCGTCGCGCCCGAGCACGGCGAGGTGGGTCACTCCCGACTCGAACCAAATGTCGACGATGTTCTTCTCCTTCTCGAAGCGCGTGCCGCGGCAATTCGGGCACGTGAAACCAGGAGGCAGATAGAGCTCGGCCGGATCGCGCCACCACGCGCTCGCGCCCGCTTCCCCGAAGCGCTTGGCCGCGAGACGAGCCACGCGCGCGTCGAGAATCGCTTCGCCGCAATCGAGGCAGACCAGCGATGGAATCGGCGTTCCCCACGTGCGCTGGCGCGAGAGACACCACTCCGGGTGGGTCTCGATCATCTGGCGCTGACGTTCGCGGCCCCACTCGGGCGTGTATTCCACGTCGTCGATCGCGTCGATCGCTCGCTGGCGCAGCAGATTCTGATCCATCGCGATAAACCACTGCGCGGTCGCGCGAAAGATCACCGGGTTGTGGCAGCGCCAGCAGTGCGGATACGAATGCTCGTAACTCTCGACGCTCCAGAGCGCGCCGCTGCGCTCGAGGTCTTCGACGATCTTCGCGTTCGCTTCGAAGATCGGCATCCCGGCGTATGGGCCCGCCTCTGCCGTAAAGCGGCCCGCGGCGTCGACCGGATTGATCACCGGCAACCCGTACTTCATGCCGGTCTCGAAATCGTCGGCGCCGTGACCGGGCGCCGTGTGCACCGCGCCGGTTCCGGTTTCGAGATCGACGTAATCGGCGAGCACGACGACCGAGTCGCGATCCATGAACGGATGGCGCACCGCCAGGTTGTCGAGCTGCGCGCCCGTCGCGCGGCCGATCTGCGTCGCATCTGCGTAGGTATCGCCGAGCGCGCGCTGCGCGAGGGCCTCGGCGACGACCACCGCTTCGTCGCCGATGCGATAGAGGCCGTACGCGGCATCGGTGCGCAGCGCGATCGCGGCGTTCGCCGGCAGCGTCCACGGGGTCGTGGTCCAGATGAGAAACGACACCGTTCCTTCGAACGAAAGCGCGTTCATCGCATTCAAAATCGGGGTGCGCTGTTCGGGTGCGGCGGTGAAGCGCACGAAGACCGAGGGCGAGACGCGCGGTTCGTATTCGATCTCCGCTTCGGCCAGCGCGGTTTCGTCGTGGATGCACCAGAGCGTCGAACGCAGCCCCTTGTAGATCTGCTGCCGCTCGGCTAGGTCGGCGATCGCGTCCACGATCGTCGCCTCGAAAGATGGGTCAATCGTACGATAGGGACTGTCGAACAGGCCGAAGTTTCCCATTCTGATGCGCTGGTCGCGCTGGCGATCGAGCCAGAACAACGCGCGCTGCCGGCATTGCTCGCGCAGCTCCAGCGGATCGATTGCGTGAAAGTCCTTGACGCCCAAGTGCTTGAGCGTCTCGTACTCGATCGGCAGCCCGTGCATGTCCCAGCCCGGAACGAACTTCGCGTACTTACCGTCGAGCAGCGCGATCTTCACGAAGACGTCCTTGAGCACCATGTTGAGAAAGTGGCCCATGTGCAGCTCGCCGTTGGCGTACGGCGGTCCGTCGTGCAGAATCCAGGGGCCCGCGGCGGCGTTGCGCTCCAAGCGCCGCTTGTACGTGCCGTGCTCCTTCCACCATGCCAGACGCTGCGGCTCGCGCTTGGGCAGCTCGGCCTTCATTGGGAAATCGGTCTTCGGTAGATTGAGCGTCTCGCGGTAGTTCATGGTATCGGTTAACTCAAGAGCTCCCCGAGCACGTCGAAGTTTCGCTCCGCCGCGGCAACGACCGCTGGAAGGCGCTGCGCGAGATGCGCGGAGAGCGCGTCGCGCTCGTTCACGAGACGGTCGACGAGCGCGTCGACGGTCGCGTCGGAGGGGCGGGGATCGCCCGCCTTCCAGAGCGGTTCGAGCGGATACTCCAGGTCTTCGCAAAGCGACGAGACCTTCGGATCGTAGGCGATCGCGAGAAACGGTACGGCGTAGCGCGCGGCGAGAACGAGCGAATGCAGTCGCATGCCCACGACGACGCGCGCGCCTCGGAGGATCGAAGCCGCCTTCGGCAGCGGGCATTCCGGCAAGAGCACGGGACTCGACGCGCAAGCGCGGATCACGTCGGTCGACGCCGCGGCATCGGCTGCACCGCCAAGCGGAAGGAAGGCCGAGCGAATGTCGTAGCGCTGCGCGAGCCGGTCGACCACGCGCGCGATCGTCGGCGGAACCTCGCGGAACGCGGCGATCTTCCGGACGCTCGTTACGGCGTAGGCACCGCTCTCGGGGCCGAGGCCTTCGGCCGAGAGATCGGCGTCGGCCGCGGGATCGCCGTAGAGAAAAACCGGGTCGGCGCCGCGTTCGACGGGAGTCTTCGGCAGCAGTTGCTGCAGGAGCAGGCGCGATCGTTCGTCGCGCACGGTCGCGCGGTCGAGTCCTTTGCAGAATTGGCGGACGACGAGGCGCCCCCAACGATCGAGCGGCCCGATCGATTGCGCAAAGACCATCGTCTTGCGCCGCGCGCGAATCGCTTCGCGAAGAATTCCGGCATAGTAGAGCAGGCTGCGCAGGCTCGTCGCACTCTGCAGCAAGCCGCCGCCGCCGGAGAGAACGACCTCGGCACGGCCGATCGCCGCGCGAATCGCGCGCCAGTCCCACCGCGGCGTCGACTCGACCTGGTGCAGGCGAGCCGTTGCGGCGGGCGTTGCCGAGAGCACTTCGAGCTGCACCGCAGGGAACCGGCGGCGCAAACCGTCGACGATCACTTCGAGCAGCGCTTCGTCCCCGAGATTACCGAACCCGTAGTAGCCCGAGAGCAGCACGCGCGTCATCACGCCGGCGCCGGCACGATCCGTCGGTAGATCCAGATGACGATCGCACCGGCGATCCCGCCGATTATGAGTCCGAAGACGATCCGCAGCACGGAGATCTCGATGGGCGTATGCAGGTGCGAGAAGGTATCGATGACGTCGCCGACGCCGACGCCGATGCCGAGCGCGATCAGCCATCCGATCGCACGGCGATGCGGCGGCAAGAGCGCGGGAAGCAGCATCATGCACGGAAAGCCGATCAGGAACTCCTTGAAGCGGGGACGCACGCTCAGTACGTGGGTGAGCGCGTGACGCAGCGCCAGTTCGAACCCCGAGGGTGCCACGTCGCTCTCGTTCCCGCTGCGGACGATCATCAGCGCGCCGAGCGCAACGATCGCGATGCCGCCGAGCAGCTGATAGATGAGCACGGGCGAGAGAAAGACGTCGCGCGGCCGCTGCACGCTGCCGAAGCGTCGGTCGAACAGGTAGAGCGCGAGCGCGATCAGGGGCGGCAGCGCCAGGATCAACCGCACGCCGCGGAAGCGCTCGATCTCCTCCATCGTCAGCGGCGAGCTCAAGACGCCGACCACGACAAGCGCGCCGAGCAGCGCGACGCCGGTTGCGGCCAGCGTCCAGCCAAAGCTGCGCAGGGACTGCGTGCCGTCGCTGCGCGCCGGCTTCTCGTTCCACGCCGGAATCAAGACGAGCAGCGCCGCCGTTGCGAAGAGCAGCGCGCCGGCGAGCGCGAAGACCGAGCGGACGAACTCGTCGTGGTGGCTCAAGAGACCGGCGGCGTAGAACAGAACGGCGAGCGCGTACGCCGCGACGGCGAGGCTCCGCCGATACCAGCCGAAGAACTCGAGCAGAATGACGAAGATCGACGGCACGGCGAGCGCCGCCAGCCCGACGAGTCCGCGATTGTTGCCGCGGTACTGGGGAATCGGCGTCGCGCGCCCGAGCCGGAATCCCGATCCGCGAAGTTCGTCCGCGATGGCCTTGACCATCTCGACGTTGGTGGCTTCGATCGAGAGTTTGCCGTCTTGATGCGTCCACGGGCGAAGATAGACGACGCGCACGTTGCGCTCGCGCACGCCGAGCACGTAGCGGCCGACCGCCTCGTCGAGCTTGATCTTGTCGAGCTCCGTCTTCGCGATCGCTTGAACGCGCACGGTGCGGCCCGGGATTAGGCGCGCGAGCGTATCGCTGCCCTTCTGCACTTGAGTCGTATCGTACGTCTCGATCGAGCCGAAGTTAAAGATGTGGCGTTTGAACGCTGCCGCCGTATCCTCCAGGTGATCGGGATAGCCGAGAACCTGATTGCCGAGCCCGAAGAAGATGATGGTCGAAACCTTGGGATCGTAGCGCAGCACGTCGTCGAACGCCGCGTCGATCTGCGGCGCCTCGAAGCGTTCGTCGTTCTGAAACCGCGGAACGACGAGCAGGGCGAGCCGCCGCGCGAGCTCGATCTGATCGGTCGGAATGCCGAGGGCGGTGGCGTTGAAGTAGTCGATCTGCGTCCGCACTTCGACCAGCCACGGCTTCACCGGCCGCAGGACGCGAATCGTGCCGCGCGCGTAGTGCAGCGCGAGCTGCGTTCGATAGCGCCGGTAGGTGGCCGCGTCGGAGACCAGCAGGTAGACGGCACCGTCGCGAATGCGGCCGTTCTTCACCATCGCGGCGAGCAGCGGGTCCCGAATCGGCGTAACGCGGGCTTGATTGACCAGCGACGCGCCGGTCGTTGCGTACGCCTTTCCGTTGTCGCCGACGTTCGCGCCGAGCTCTTCGGTGAGCGCGAGCGAGGTCAATCCGGCGCGCCGAAGCGCGATGAGGAAGGCTGCCGGGTTGTAATCGTACGAGCGCGCGAGCGCGTCGAAGTCGGTGAAATCCATCGCCAGCTCGACGCGGCGCGCGTGCGACTCGGTACGCACCCGAAAGACGGCGACCAGCAGCGATGCGAGCAGTGCGACGAGCAAAATGACGGCGGCGTAGCGCGTCCGCGGAGTGATGAAGGTCACGAAGCGCCCCTCATTCGACCGATTCGCGCGTTTTTCTGCTCGGCCGCCGCCGAGGTTTGCGCCGCATCACAGAAGGGCTCGCCATAGGCGAGCCCCCCTGCCGTCGCGTACGCGAGGTTTCCCTTATTTTTCGGGGCCACGCGTACCGGGTGTGGGCGACGCTTTCTTCATTTCACGCGCGGCGCTCGCCGTCCACCATCGAACGCCGGGCCCTCCCGGTTCAACGGTACCCACTGAACCCCTCCAGTGAGACTACCGCCGCCAAACCGGCCGGCGCCGCTCGAGAAACGCGTTGATGCCTTCGGTTGCGTCGGGTTCCATTGCGTTCGACGTCATCACCGCTTTCGTATATTCGTACGCCGCCGCCTGATCGAGGTCGATCTGCTTGTAGAACGCCGCCTTCCCGATGCCGACGACGCCGCGGCTCGACTCGGCGATCTTGCGCGCGAGCGCGAGCGCTTCGTCGTGCACGCGCTCGGGAGCGACGACGCGATTGACGAGGCCCCACGACAGCGCCGTCTGCGCGTCGATCGGTTCGCCGGTGAGCAACATCTCCATCGCACGCTTGCGTCCGACCGCGCGCGTCAGCGCGACCATCGGCGTGCTGCAAAACAACCCGATCCGTACGCCGGGCGTCGCGAAGGTTGCCTCGGTCGAAGCGACCGCGAGATCGCAGGCGGCGACGAGCTGACATCCCGCCGCCGTTGCCATCTTGGCCACCTCCGCGATGACCGGTTGGGGAACGGCGGCGATGCGCGTCATGAGCGCCACGCAGGCGTCGAAGATCGCCGCATACATCTCGGCGTCGCGCCCGACGAGTTCGCGCAGGTCGTGACCCGCGGAGAAGACGGGGCCTTCGCCGCGGACGATCACCGCCCGAACCTCGCGGTCGTCCGCCAGCGCCGCGAGTGCGCCCTCGAGCTCGCGCATCATCTCGAGCGAGAGCGCGTTGCGCTTCTCGGGCCGGTTCATCGTAATCAGCGCGACCTCGCCCTCGCGGCCGGTTGTGACGTGCGCGGACTCGGAGGCGGCTTTCATTTACGGCGCCGTGACGATATCGGGCTTGATCTGCGCGAAGAGCTGGGCGATCTGGTCGCGGAGCGGCTGGGGAATGTTGAACTTGTCCTCGGTCTTCCCGAAGTCGGCGACCCCCGCGTTCCACTCGTCTTCGGTGATGTTCAGCCCGGCGTGAGCCACCTTCATGTCGCGTCCGGTGTAGAGGCACGGTCCGCCGGTCTTCGCGCAGAGAAAGTCGACGAAGTGCTGGCGCAGCGCCGCCTTGCGCTCGTCGTTGAGACCGACGAAAAACTTCGTGAGCTTCGGATTGGTTGCGAGGCGACCGATGAGGTCGTCGGTAACGGCGGCGAGCGCATCGTATCCGCCAAGCTGCGTGTACAGCGACATTGACGGCGCGGGCGCCGGGGAGGCTTGCGCGCGGGCGCTGCCCCAGCTGCCCGCGGCCACCGTTATCGCTAACGCGAAGACGGCAGGGATGGAAAACCGGATTTTCATAGCTAGACGCTCCTCTCCAAAAGGTAGCAACGCTGCGTTATCCGCCGGAGCAAGCGGGCATTCCTAGCCGTTTGGCGTGGGGAGGCTCCCTGGGAGGAAAATCCAACCGTGGGCCGCATTGGTCGGCAACGTCGCCAATAGGCGGCGTATCTTAGAACACCCAGCTATTGAAGGAGTTCAAACGTGCGTTTTACCCTTCTCTGTGCGAGCGCAGCGCTCGCCGCAAGCTTGGTCCTCTCGGGCTGTTCGACGAACGGCAGCAGCTCGGCGATCCCCGGCGGCTCGTCGGTAGCGGCCCCCGGCGGTCACAGCATCCATAACCTGCACATGGTCATGATGGGCGGCGGAGGCATCCACCACGCCTATAGCTGCTCGGGCTCGGGCATCAACTATTGCTATCTCGTCAACAACGGCAAGACCGACTTCGGTTGGTGCATCGTCGACGTGACGAGCGGCAACTGCACCAGCGATCTCGCCCCCGGCAAGTGGAAGTGGGATAATTCGGAACCCGTCGCGGGTACGACGAAGACGCTCAAGCTCAAGACCGGTCTGCCGACCGGTGCAGTCAAGTCGACCTGGTGCAAGCCGCCAACGGGCACCGCAACAACCTGCGCACGCGAAACCGCCAAAGTCGTCGCGAACCCGAGCAACAACGAAGCTAACGTTAAGGGCAGCGTCAAGTACACGAACGGCAAGGTCGGCTATACGTTCTCGTGGCAAGCCTGTGCCATCAGCGGTCCGTATAAGGGCACCTGCGTCGGCCCGGTCGGCATTGGAATGATCGTCGGCAACTACTAATTCGCAAACTGGATCATCGAGTGACTCGTATGGAGGCTTGGCTTCGGCTGGGCCTCCTTTTTCCACCGCTGCTCGCGCTGTTCGCGTGCTCGTCCTTCAACTTCGCGCCGCCGGGTCGCTCCGCTTGGAATGACGCGCGCTACATGCAGCAGGGCACGGCTCTGCGCGCGCTCGATGCGACCGGGGCGGGGAAGATCGCGCACGTCGTCTACGTGATTCAGGAGAATCGCAGCTTCGACGACATGTTCCAGGGATATCCCGGCGCGGATACGGTCTCCAGCGGCAAGAACTCCAAGGGTCAGACGATCGCGCTGCAGCCGATACCCCTAAAACGCCAGTACGACATGGATCACTCGGCACACGGCATGTTCGTTGCCTGCGACGGGACGGGGAAGCTCGCCGGCACCGAATGCCGGATGGACGGGTTCAATCGCGAGCACCTTTACGACGGTGCGCCAAAGAACGGACAATACGCGTACGTGCCGCACGCCGACTCGAAGCCGTACTTCGATATGGCCCACGAATTCGTCTTGGCCGATCGCATGTTTGCCTCGCAGCTCGACGAAAGCTTCGTCGCCCATCAATACATCATTGCGGCGCAGGCGAAATCGAGCGTGGACATTCCTTCGATTCGCTGGGGCTGCGGCGGCGGCCCGGCGGCAACAGTCTCGACGATCACGACGCTGCGCTCGTACGGCCCGCGGCAGCGCGCCTGTTTCAACTACCGAACCCTCGGCGACGAGTTCGACAAGGCCGGCTTGAGCTGGCGCTTCTACACCAGCGCTTACACCGTGCCGATGAGCGGATACTGGTCGGCCTATCAAGCCGTCAAGCACATCTTCTACGGACCGGACTGGAAAGAAGACGTCATAACGCCGCAAAAGCAGTTCCTTACCGACGTCAAAGCCGGAAAGCTCGCCGCGTTTACCTGGATAACTCCCCAATGTCCCGATTCGGATCACCCCGCTTGCGGCCACGGTTTGGGGCCCTCGTGGGTCACCGCGGTGGTCAACGCCGTCGGCAAGAGCAAGTTTTGGGATACGACGGCGGTCTTCGTACAGTGGGACGACTGGGGCGGTTTCTACGACCACGTCAAACCGGCTCATCGCGGTTACGACGGCTTAGGCTTTCGCGTCCCGCTGATCGTTATCTCACCTTACGCGAAACAAAACTACGTTTCGCACGTGCACTACGAAACCACGAGCGTGCTTCGCTTTGCCGAGGATCTCTTCGGCCTCCCTCACCTCACGTACGCGGACAAACGAGCCGCGTCGCCTGCCGGCGACTGCTTCGACTTCACGAAGAAGCCGCGCAAGTTCGTGCCGATCGAGGCGCCCGAAGACGAGAACTTCTTCTTACGCCAGCCGCTCGATCCGCGCATTCCCGACACGGAGTGACCGCGAGCCTCTAATCTCCGTCGGCGGTATCGGCCGGCGGACGGCCCTTTGAGGGTCTGCGCTCCAGCTCCAGCCAGTACGGCGTCGCTTTGCTCCCGCCGATCTCTTTGAAGCGCCGCGGCCGCTGATTGAAGTCGAACGCGTTTGGATCGGTCGCCGGATCCTGGGCCCGCGCATCGCTCGCGGCCAACGGCGCTAAGCCGAAATCATCCTCGATAAAGCGCAGCACGCTCGAGGTTTCGTATTGCTCGTGCGTCACTACGCCGCGCTTGGCGTACGGCGAAACGATCAGCAGCGGGACGCGAAAGCCCAATCCGTCGTAATCCTTGTAAATGGGCTTGACCGGATCGAACCATCCGCCCCAATCGTCCCATATAATGAAAATCGCCGTCGACTTCCAAAACTTACTCTCGCCGACGGCGTTGACGATGCTGGCGACCCAAGCCGGACCGTCGTGCGCGTCGATGCTCGGGTGATCGGACGTTCCCCAGGTCGGGGTGATCCAGGTAATTGCCGCGAGCTTTCCGCTGCCGACGTCGGTAAGGAACTGTGCCGGCGGGTTGACGACGTTCGTGCTCCAATCCGGCCCGTCGTAGATCGCACGATCCGCTTGATACGACGACCAGAGGCCGCCGTCGCCGTACGGCGTGCTCGCGTAGAAGCGCCAACTGACTCCGGCGGTATCGGCCTCAGACGCGATCGTCGGGTTATCGAAGCACGCCTCGATTCGTTTGCTCTTCCGGCGATTGCCGGTAAGCGTCGGCAGCGTGTCGCCTTTTCCGCCTTCACACCCCCACGCACCGCTCGGATAATCGACGGCGTGGCTTGCGTACGCCGCGACGTCGTACTGGTGCGCGATGAAGCTGCCGTCCAGATTCGAGGCGAACGTTTCATCGCTCAGAACGTACTGCTGGGCGATCGTCCAGTACGGCGCGATCTCGTCTTGAGGTACGTAGGCGTAGGCGAGGTCTTTGGATGCGAACGGCGGGTTCTTTTGCGTGTCCCAACCATCCATCTTGCATTTCGTTCCGCGCATCTTGCCTTGGCCGTCGCAGGCCGCAAAGAAGTCGCTCGAGCCGTGCCCGGGATCCCACGAGCTCCACAACCGGCGCGCCATCAGCTTGACCTGATTCCCATGTGAGTCGTAACCGTATCGTGCCGTCACCGCGCCCGGATACCCCATGAACAGGTTGTTGAACGAACGATTCTCTTGAATAACGAACACGACGTGCTTTATGGGAGTGCCCGTCGTTCGACTGCGCGCTTGCAGCCTCTTCGACTCCGCATCGCTTCGCGATGCTGCGCTCAGGATGACACTATTGGAGGACGCGCCGCACGACGCGAGGCACGCCCCGAACAGCAACGCAAGCAAGACTTTAGCCGTCATCGCTGGAGATGGTATCACATCACTCGTAATCGGGCGCAAAATAATCGTTGGGAAGCGGGCCCATGAAGAACTTCGGTGGGTGCGGAGCATCGATTCTTACGAACGCCCGCGGCTCCTGGGTGAAGTCGAAACAATCGGGCGCCGGCGACTTCGCGCGCCGGTCGGCCGCGGCGAGCCGCCCTAGGCCCCAGAGGTCTTCGGCGAACCGCAAGACGCTCGCGGTTTCGTACCGTTCGTGCGACACGTGATTCTGCTTCGCATAGGGTGAGATCACCAGCAACGGAATGCGGAATCCGAGCCCGTCGTAATCAAGGTACGGGGGCGGAACGTGATCGTAGAGGCCGCCCCAATCGTCCCAGATGACGAAGATCGCCGTCGACTTCCAAAACCGGCTCTTGCCCACGGTATTCACCAGCGCGGCGACCCACGACGGTCCGTAGCCGCCGCCGCAGTTGAGGTGATCCGAATCGGCACAGACCGGCGTGATCCAGGTGAAGTTGGCGAGCATGCCCGCGCGCACGTCGGTGATGAACTTCCAGTTCGGCGATATCACGTTCTTCCAGTCGGGTCCGGTGGTCTAGGTGTCGTTGTACGTGGGATCCCCGGGTACCGAGCTCGAATT
>JGI12186J15620_100056_pt1 | contig 41627 bp, 27 predicted proteins | sample FosCloommunities_FD_15620 | JGI IMG/M metagenome (IMG submission 15620) | reverse complement strand
TACCCGGGGATCCCACGTACAACGACACCTAGACCACCTGTCGAGGTCAGACGCGCCAAAGTGCGCGACCGAGGTGACGTTGGCACGAAGGAGAAAATCCGCTTTACATCGGCGATTCTGCCGAAGTGGGCGCGGCGGACCAAGAGCCTCGACGCGCTGTTGCCAGTTCTCTACCTACGCGGGGTGTCGGCCGGTGATTTCCAGGAGGGGCTCGCCGCCCTCCTGGGCAAGGACGCGCCAAACCTGTCGCCGGCGGTAATCTCGCGGCTGACGGCAGAGTGGCAGGCGGATTATGACGCCTGGCAAAAGCGGGATCTCTCGGCACGACAATACGTGTATGTTTGGGCTGACGGGGTCTACCTGCAGGCCCGGATGGAAGACAATGCCGAATGCATGCTGGTGCTGATCGGTGCAACACCCGAAGGCAAGAAGGAACTCGTCGGCTTCCAAATCGGAGTCCGCGAAAGCGCACAGAGCTGGCGTGAACTCCTCATCGACATCAAACAGCGTGGGCTCGAGATCGCGCCGGACCTTGCCGTCGGCGATGGCGCGCTCGGCTTCTGGAAGGCGATCGAGGAAGTCTTTCCGAGCACCAGGCACCAGCGGTGTTGGGTCCACAAGACTGCCAATGTCTTGAACAAGGTCGCACGCTCGGTCCAGGTCAACATGAAGGCCGACCTTCGTGAGATTTACGGCGCGCCGACCCGTGCGGCAGCCGAGATGGCGATCAATGTGTTCGCCGACAAATACGGTGCCAAGTACGACAAGGCGGTCGCTTGCCTGACGAAGGATAAGGAAACTCTGCTCGCCTTCTTCGACTTCCCCGCCGAGCACTGGGACCACCTGCGCACGTCAAACCCGATCGAGAGCGTGTTCGCAACAGTGCGTCATCGGACCGTGCGGACGAAGGGAGCTCTGTCGGCGAAGACCGCCAAGCTCATGGTATTCAAACTCGTCAATGCCGCCGCAAAGACATGGCGGCGATTAAAGGGAGAAAACCAGTTGCCAAAACTCGTTCAAGGTATCAAATTCCAAAACGGCATCGAGGTCATCAAAATGCCGGCTTACCACGCCGCCTGATCGACCTCGTCACCCAATCTCCCGCATAGCTCGGCAACCACATCCAGAGGCCTTATCGCGGCGCTTCGGGCATGATCGACGGTCCATTTTTTCAGTCCCCGCTTCGTGCGGTCCGAGGCTTTGGGGGAGGCGCTCCGGGCCGCCGAAGCGGCGCGAGTCTGGCCGGCAGCCATTGCGGTGGTGCGTTTTCTCGCCCTCACGGGATGGCGCAGCGGCGAAGCGGTAGCGCTGCGATGGGATGCTGTCGACCTGCCTGGGCCACTATCAATCACGACGTGGGCGAGAGCGCGGTAGTGGTTGGGGTCGACTTGCTCGAACACGTCGTTTGCCAAGACTCCGCGCGGGGGAGCAACGGGGCCAGCCTGTCGGACCGCGAGGTCCGCTGTGGGTCAAAAGCCACCTACCCCTTGTCGTGCGCATGTCTGCTTTCGCCAGCTTCGGACATTGAACCAGTCTGGCCAGTGGCAGAGAAGGGCCATTGATCGGGAGTTGCGCGGCCAACTGCAATGGCGAATGACCGGCCTCTACATCGTCACCAAAGTCGTCGGCGGCATGGTTGGGGTATGGGCTGCTAATGTTCGAACTGCCGGTCTGGCAATTGTCGGCCACAGCGTACCGGACCCGGACAATGGTTCGCCGAAGCTGTCGCGACCTTCGGTCTGGGCCTCACCATTTTCGGCACCGTGGCGCACGCGCCTTCGGCCACGCCCTATGCAGCGGGGCTCTACATCACTTCGGCCTATTGGTTCAATGCCTCCAAGTCGTTTGCAAACCCGGCGGGCTCTCGTAATAACGATTGCATCGCTTTTGCAACAATGATCGATCTCGCAACAATGATCAAAATGGCAACAACGATCGATCTCACAATAACGATCGCTCTTCAAGGGGAACAGGATGATGACACTACGGCACGTATCCATTTTGCTTTATGTGCTTCCGGACACTCGATGGCGCCAGCGCGACCATGTGCGTCACAACCGCTCTTCAAGGGGAGCATGATGATGACGCTACGGCACATATCCATTTTGCTTTATGTGCTTCGAGACGCTCGATGGCGCCGGCGCGACATATAAAGCAAATTAGATACGTGCCGTAGTGTCACCACCCCCCCTGCCCCCCTGCAAATGTTTGGGGCTGAGCAAGGACATCGGATCCGCCGCAACATCTTGGACCCAGAATCGGGGCTCGAACAGGTTTTTTGTGCGCCGCCGGGGACGGCGTTTGCATAGACGGCTTCACTGAGGCCACGGTCGTTCCATGACAAGAGCGAAGCCTCTCGAATTTAAAGCCGATGGTCAGATTTAAAATTTGTGGCGCAACATGCACTTGCACCCATTTGTTAAGCGGTAGATCAAGTGCGGATCGGACATTCTGCAGCCTAAAAAAATTTCTTAGGTGGCATGTCTGAAATTGTCGCCCGGAAGCGCTAATCTTGTGGATATTAGTATGTCGCCTAACCCACTGGGGAAAGTCTCCGGGTGCGAACCGTCGGTAGCGCGCGGAGGGACGGCCGCAAGACCCGCGATCATCGAGATGCAAACCATTATGTGCTTCACGAAATCCCCGTTATTTGATCAGCTCCTGGGCAGTGGCCAAAAGCGTTTCCGGGATGGGGAGCCCGAGCGCCTTGGCGTTTACTAGTCCGAATTTGGTCGGCTGTTTCGACTTCTACACTCGACATCAGTGCGCCGCGCCCTCGCCGACGAGCGAGAAGGGGCCCCAAATCGCAGGATAGGCGTAGTAGGGCGGCAATGACGGATCGGCGAGAAACGCTAGCATGGTGCGGCGCAGGGCCTCGGCGCGGCCAAGGCCGGGATTGTCCTTGAGAACATCGAATACCGTCATGGTGAACTGCGCCGATTGGGCGGAAGCGACCGGCCAATGCGTCACCAACAGCGCGCGGGCGCCGGCATAGAAGAATGCCCGCGCGAGACCAGAAAGTGCTTCCGCGCCCGGCCGGTCGCCCGCCATGGTGTTGCAGGCCGAGAGGACGACCCAGTCGGCATTGAGCTTGAGCTGAGCGACCTCGCTCGCGGTCAGGAGCCCGTCGTCGAGGTCGCTCGGCTGTGTCGGGATGGTGAGCGCCAGCGCCGGCTCGGCGAGGTCCTTCACGTCGCCGGCAACCAGCCCGTGAGTAGCAAAATAGACAATGCGGTAGTCGCTAAGAGGAGCCTGCTTAACCGTTGACTCACTGGCGTCAGCGCCAAGATGGATGTCGCTTGGGGTCGCTCCGACCTTGGCGGCGATCGCCGCAAGCTCAATGGCCGTTTCCGGTAGCGGCGGCAAGGCGTCCGATAATCGGGCGCGATCCACCCCGATGCCGCGCCAGAAATCCGTATAGGCACGAGTCACGAATTTTTGCGGGTCAGCAGCGATCAGCGGCCGGCCCAATTGATCCGGTCTAAACACCGGATCGCCGAAGCCGATGAGCGGCTTTCGCGCCGGAGCTGTGCGGTCGGACCCGCGTAGCGCCTTGAGGCTTGCAATCGACGGCAGAACGGTGACCGCCTGTCGTTTTATGAGCCAAGCGGCATTGCGGTAGGCTAACGCATCCGCTGCCGTAAGGCTGCCCTCGACAGCGGGCATCGAAACTGCAGGCGCCTCCGTCACCAGCAGGTGGAACGGCAGTGCAGTCAGCGCACCGCTCGGCACCACGAGAAGGTGCCGTTTGTTTTTGATGAGCACCTCGACCGGCCCCAGCAACGCATTATAGAGTTCGTGGGCGGCGCCGAGATTGAACAGCTCGCGTTTGATGTGGCTCTCGGCCAGCGCTCGCTCGTCTAACAACATTCTCGGATCGAGACCGCCGCGAAATCGCGCGACGCGCTCGGCGAGAGCCGAACGCCCGAGATTGATCTTGTGCCAGGTGGCACCATCATGCGTTAGGACAAAAACATAGCTTTCCCTGTCCCCGACAGAGAATGCCACCAGGGCCTCGTCGCCGGACAGTAGACGCTGGATGTCGCTTGCGACCAAGGGTTGCGGGTTGGAGAGCGCGGCGTAATTTGGAAACTTGCTCGCCAGCGTCTTCTGCAACTTGGCACGCTCGACAGAGATTGCGGCGAGCCGATCTCTGGACCGCTCTTCGGCGGAAGCATCTCGCTGTTCCGGCTCCGTGGAGACCGCCGCGATGATAGCTTCACCAAGCCTCTTTGCCTCGGCGTTGAAATCCTGGTCCTGACGGACCAGCAGGGCCAGGCGGTCGTCTCCGGCGGCAAGGCGCACCGCAAGCTTTGCAACGGCGGCGGCAGCCAAATTTTGTGAGGCACGCTGGACAACATTGAGGGCATCGTCCAGCGCATTGCCCGCGGAAATCAAACCCTGACCGTTCGCCCCAAGCAGCACCGGCAGTGCAACGGCCGGACGGGCGCCGCCGTTCCTGACGGCGGTTTGCACCAGTGGCAAGGCATCGGGGTAGCGGTTTTGTGCTTTGTAGAGACCAGCAAGATTATTCAGGGATGCCGCATAGGCGGGATGATCAGGACCGAGAATTTTCTTTCTGACAGCCAGCGCCTTCTGGTAGAACGACTCGGCATCGGCGTAACGGCCCCACCGTTGGTGAAGGTTGCCGAGCTCGCTTAATGAAAAGGATACAAACCAGCTTTCGGGGCCGAACATTTTCTCCCGAATCGCCAGTGCTCGCTCGTGGAGCTGTGCAGCTTCCTGGAAGCGCCCCTCATGCAGATAAAGGTTAGCCAAACGCGACACCGAGTACGCTACGTTCGGATTATTGGGGATCGCTAGCGCTCGCTTAAGAAGAACTTCGCTATCTGAAAAGCGGCCCTGTAGTTGTCGAAGTCCAGCAAGTTCGTTCAGCATCACTGCGACCTGCGCACTGTTGGGCCCGAGCGTCTTCTCCGTGATCGCCAGCGCTCTTTGTTTCAGCGCCTCGGCCCCGTCGAGTCGGCTTTGGGCGGAATAGAGGTTGGCTAAAGCGTTCAGCACGAAGGCGACGAGCTGATGGTCGGGCCCAAACTCTTTTTCCCGGATTACCAATGCCCGCCGCAAGAGCGACTCAGCTTCGTCGCAACGACCCTGCTTGACGTAGAAGTCGCCTAGGTTCTTCAGCACGAACGCGAGCTGCTCGGGTTGGTATTGAACCCGTGCTTGCTCGAAAATCGCCTTCGCCCGACCTAAGACCGACTCGGCGTCGGCGAAACGGCTTTGGAGGGTATAGAGGTCGGCTAGGGAGGTCAGCACGTAGCCGACGAGCTCGTGGTCGGGCCCAAACTCCTTCTCCCGGATTGCCAATGCCCGCAAAAACAGCGACTCGGCATCGTCGAAGCGACGCTGCCGGAGGTAGATCTCGCCTAGGTTCTTCAGCACGAACGCGAGCTGCTCGGGTTGGTATTGAACCCGTGCTTGCTCGAAAATCGCCTTCGCCCGACCTAAGACCGACTCGGCGTCGGCATTACGACCCCGCAATAAATAAAGACGGCCCAAGTTGGCCAACGACCCGGCGACACTAGGATGGTCGGGACCGAGCGCTTTCTCCCGTATAGCCAAGACTCGCCGCCAGAGCGGCTCGGCTTCCATGAAACGACCTAGATCTTGATAAGCCTGTGCGAGACGGCTGATCGCATATACGACATCGGGATGGTCGGGACCAAACTGTTTCTCGCGGATGGCAAGGACTTTTTCCGCCAAGGGGATAGCCTCCGAATATTTGCCCGCTCGAAGAAGAGCATCCGCGGCTGCCCTTTCCGTATCCCCTGGTTCCGCAGCAACAGACGTGGCGAGGCAAAACACGAGGTGTAAAATTGCGCCCGTGAGGGCGTTTCGACTGGCGGACTTCATCCTACACTCCCCGTTTGCGTGCAAGAGTTCGTCTTAATCCGACTTGAAATACTTCACGCTCGCGTTCACCATGTTGCTGACTTGCTGCGTCTCGGCAAAAATTACGCTGAAGAGCGTATCGGCTTTGTCGAGCACGGCAGGATTCAGCGCCTCGATCGGAAGGTCGCTGACGATTGCCATCAGCAGCTGCGGCTGGGCCGTCTGGCCGGACGGCCTGAGAAGGCTCCTCAACTTTTCCACGCTGCCATCGGCGCCAACAAGCAGCAGTTCCAGATTTTCACTGCTGAAACCGCCAGTGCCCGATAGACGGCCGCTAGCCAGGGTTTCGGGCCGGATGTCGAGACGCCGCGCTATGCCACTTTGATTGCGCAAGCGGCGCACGAAGTTTACAGCGCCGCATTGGGCGTCCGTAACCTGGTACCGCGACATCCCGGCTCTAAATCCGTTTTCGCGGGTGAACTCAGCATCCAGCGCGGCGAAAGGCGCTCGGCTGCCTCCATAGACCTCCATACGGGTGTCGCCCTCTGCGATCTTCAGCGGTACGATCAAGAAGCAGTCGCCACCGTCATAGCTGTTGAGGAAGCTGCCGATTCGTCGGACTGCGGGGTCGACGGGTTGCATGGCGCCAGGCGAAGAGGCGCTCGCGGGCAGCTGCGACTGAGCAGAATCTGGCACTTGCTGTGCCCTTGGAGCTGCCGAGGGCGTCCCAGAGGTTCCGAGCGAGTTTTGCGGCTGCCGTAATCGCAAGTCCGGGGGCATCGCCGGCAATGTCGAAACCCGCGGCAATTGAGGAACGGACTCGACGTTGGCAGGCCGCTGCGATGGGGCGGTTCGAGGTTGCGGCGGTAACGACGTCAGGTCGGGTGCTGGTAATTCCTCGCGGTGCGCCAGCGGCGTCTCGGGTGAAGGTGAAAATCCGCCAGGATGCTCGGCGAAACGCTCGTAAAGTGCCGGTGCTAGAATGGCAACAAGTAGTAGGGTTGCAATTGCGGACAGCGCCGTCCGAGTATGCAATCGAGCCATCAGTCGTCCGAGAAATGCTGGAATAGTCTGTCGCGCCCACGAAGCCCCACTGTCGGCCGCTTGCTCTGGACCTGACCCCACAACGGCATTGCGCCCCACGAAATCATCGAACTCCGCCAATGGTGCTTGGCTATCGCTGAAATTTTCGGGCACCTCCGCAACAAGGTCTCCAGCGGTGTTCCCGTGTCCGCGTTTAGTGTGTCCACCCGCGAGATACCGTGGACTCCCGCGCTTGCGAGCGAGGGCCTTGGCGTCTGCGAGAAGCTCTTCGAAAGCGAGCGTAAGTGGGGGCCTCTGGGCCGAGTCATCCCTCTCCTCGGCGAGTATCTTTGCCTCGGGAGTCGCTGCGATGTCCTCGGACAGCGCATCGGCGAGATAACGGAGAGCATCGGTCTTCAAGCTGGATTCCTCACGGCTCCGCATCAAAAAAATTCTCGATTCGGCGGCGAATCTTAGTGCGCTTGCTCTCATATGCGACCTTGCCAAGCCCACTGATCGCTTGGAGTTCCTCGCCGCGCGCGCCGCCCATCATGGCAGTCACCATGTTTCTTGCGACAGGATCGTCCTCGAACAGTGCGACGATTTTTGCGGCATCAAGGACGGCATTGGCATTGCGCTCCTCCATTTTCAAATCCGTCGAGGCTGTCGCGTGCAGCGGCCCCTCGTTCTTCCATTCCCAGGCAATGCTGCGGATCACTCCGCCTAGGAACAAGACCGGGTCGGTACCCTTAGTCCATGCGCGCCACCCACTGAGAACGCGCGCAAACGTCTCCTGAAGAAGGTCCCCCTTATCGTAGGGCGTCTTGCGAGCATAGAGCCTTGCGATCTTCGTCAACGCGATCCTTTCGCCGTCACTCAGAGATGCCACGGCGTGCTCAACTTCGGATACCGATGACCGCTCAATATTAGGCGATAGACCGATATCCACTATGTTAGCGCCTCGGAGCGACAATTTCAGACATGCCTCCAGAAAAAAAGTTTTCACACGCCAGAACGTCCGATCCGCACCTAAGCCCCCGCTTATCATGTTGGGTACAGGTCTTGTTTCGCGTGCAGAGGCCCCTCGTTCTTCCATTCCCAGGCAATGCTGCGGATCACTCCGCCTAGGAACAAGACCGGGTCGGTACCCTTAGTCCATGCTCGCCGCCCATTGAGAATGCGCGCAAAACGTCTCCTGAAAAAGGTCCTCCTTATCGTAGGGCGTCTTGCGAGCACACGGCTTTGCGATCTTCGTCAAGGCAGTCCTTTCGCCGTGGCTCAGAGATGCCACGGCGTGCTCAACTTCAGATACCGATAACCGCTCAAGATTAGGCGATAGACCAATATCCACTACGTTAGCGCCTCGGGGCGACAATTTCAGACATGCCTCCAGAAAAAAATTTTCAGGCCGCAGAATGTCCGGTCCGCACCTGATTCCCCGCCTACCATGTTGGGTACAGGCCCTGTTGTCAAAGATCTTACAATCACCACGGGGGCCATGAAAGGTTTCACGCAGGTCCAGACCCCCGCCCTTTTGATGGAAACTCACCCTCATGTGGAGGAAAGGATTGTAACATGACAGACATCAATTTGACAGGCACCCCGGGAACACCGGGGGTCAACGGAACAACACCAGGGCAAGCGGGGACCAGTGGCGGATCGGGAGGCAATGCGACCCCCGCACAAAATACTGGGAATGGCAACGACACCTTAAATACTGAAGAAGCGACAGGCGGTGCTGGTGGCGCCGGTGGTAGTGGCGGCAGCGGCAGCGGGACGGGCGGCGCTGGTGGCAATGGCGGCAATGCCACAGCGAGCACCAGCACGACGCTCAGCTCCATCGCTGGAATTACAAGTACGGCGACGGCAACCGGTGGAGCTGGCGGCAATGCCGGTATCCCAGGCAACTACTACCAAGCGGACCATGGCCAAGGGGCCATTGGCCAAGGGGCCAATGGCGGAGACGGTGGAACAGCGACCGCCTCAGCGGCCTCAGCGGATAGCACCGGTGTGGCGCGCGCCACAGCAACGGCGACGGGCGGCAATGGCGGAACGCCCAGTGAAGTGGGTCGCAATTATCCACTGCTTCCCGTCGGCGGCGCCGGCGGCATTGCCAGCAACACCACGGCCAGCGCATCGGGCTTCTCGGCCTACGCAACCGCCACCCAGACCGGCGGCGCCGGTGGCCGCGGGGGGTTTGAGACGGACGGCGGGGCGGGTGCCAGCAGCACGCTCGTCAACGCGGTAAGCGGTACGACGACCGGGGGCAAGCTCGGCCTTTATCAGACCGCAATGGGCGGCGCAGGCGGCAACGGCGGCGACCATATTGGGAGCGGTGGTCCGGGCGGCACAGCGACATCGAGCCTGACCTTCGACGACGTCACCGCCAACACCACGCACACGACCAAGCTGATCGGCTCCAGCGTGGCCACTGGCGGCGCCGCCGGCAACAGAGGAGAGTATGGGGTCGGTGGGGCCGGCGGGGCAGCGACGGCTGCGATCGCACTGACCGGGGCCGACACGGTTACGGCGACATCCACGGCGACCGGTGGCATTGGCGGCATTGCCAGCAACACCACGGCCAGCGCATCGGGGTTCTCGGCCTACGCAACCGCCACCCAGACCGGCGGCGCCGGTGGCGGGGGTGGTGATTATGTGCGGGCAGGGGCGGGTGCCAGCAGCACACTCACGAACGCGGTAAGCGGTACGACGACCGGGGGCACGCTCGGCCTTTATCAGACCGCAACGGGCGGCGCAGGCGGTTACGGCGGAGGCTATAAGGGCCCAGGTCAGGCCGGCACAGCGACATCGAGCCTGACCTTCAACGATGTCACCGCCAATACCACGCATGCCAGCAAGCTGATCGGCTCCAGCACGGCCACTGGGGGGGCCGGCGGCAGCGATGAGGGCGGCGGCGCTGGGGCCGGCGGGGCAGCGACGGCTGCAATCGCACTGACCGGGGCAAACGTCGTCAATGCGACGGCAACCGCCGTCGGCGGCGCGGGAGGCAGCGGTGATAAGAGCACGGGCGTTTCGGGCGGTGCCGACGCCACCTCTTTTGCGACTTCAACCGGCACCGCGGCTGCGAGCACGGCAACGGCCAACTCCACGGCGACTGGCGGGGGCTCTGGGGCGACGCAGGGCAATGCCACTGCACACGCCACCGCCACAACCGCGAACGGCCAGCTTGCCACGGCAAACGCAACAGCAACCGGCGCCACAGGGTCGGAGGATTCAACTGCGGTCACCCATGGCGACGGCGCCGTCACAACCGTTTCGGCCTTCGCCCAGGCACCGGTCGGCAGCACGTCAACGACGTTAGCCGAGAGCAATAGCGGCAATCAGCTGGGTTCGTCCGGGTTCAACGGCACCAACAATAATTCCTATGCCTTTGCGACCGAAGTGCCGAACTCCAGCCTAGTCACCAGCATCCTGAACACCAACAGCAATCTCGAATCGGCGTTGGGGAACGGCACCGTGTTCGGGTTGGCCACCGAGGGCGCCTCGTATTCGACCACGGCGAGCGGTCCACGCACCTACACAAGCACGATCGCCTACACCCTCGATACCACCGGGCAGTCGGGTCATCTCATCGCCGGGTTGATCAATGACCAGTCCTCTGGCAGCGGTTTTGACTTGCTCGATTTCAACGTCGTCGAGAACGGCACGACAATCTTCGATCAAACCTTCACTTCCCTGAGCGCCGCCCAGACATTCTTCACCAACGATGCCCTCGATCTCGGCACGCTACCCAGCGGACCAAACCAGGCCATTGATTTCAACTTCAGCCTAACCACCAGCGCCAGTGGCGCAGGTTTCGGCGCGCAATTCCTCCTAGGAGCGGCTGGCGGCAACCAGCCGCCCACCGGCCACGTCGTGCTAAATTCGGCGACTGAGGATACGGCGCTACCGGACACGACCGAAGTCGCCACGTTCACCGACACAAACACGAGCGATACGGCGTCGAACTTCACGGCGACCATCAACTGGGGCGACGGGACCACGACCACAGGCGTGGTCTCCGGATCGAACGGCGCCTTCACCGTGTCCGGCGGTCACACCTACGCGGATGAAGGCAGCTTCCCGCTCGGCGTGACCATCACCGACACGGCGAACAACACGAGCTTGCCACTGAGCAGCAGCACAGTCGCGGTAGCCGAAGCCGACGTGTTGACCGCGAAAGGCCTCACCTTCACGGCCACTCCGGGCCAGGCGTTCAGCGGTACAATTGCGACCTTCGCTGACAGCGACACCAGCAATGTTGCGAGCGACTTCAACGCCACGATCAATTGGGGCGACGGGACTACGACTGCGGGGGTGATAACTGACACTCGTGGCACTATCTCAGTGTCCGGCACCCACACCTACGCATCGTCGGGCCGGGACGCGGTCACGGTCACTTTGACCGACGACGCGCCCGGCACTGCGACCGCCACTGCCCACAGCACCGCTACGGTCACTGGCACCAGCACCAAGACCGCACTCGCCGCTTCGGCGAACAGGGCCGGCAGCAGTGGCCCACTGACCGTGAGCGATGGTCAGCATGCCCAAAGTCTTGCGCTGCTTGGCCAGTACATGGCGTCGAGCTTCGTGACTACGAGTGATGGCCATGACAGCACGCTGATCACTGTTCCGCCGCCCGATCAGCAATCGCTGCTGAGTCATCCGCATGCGCAGTGAGTTCTGATTCATGTCGGGAAACACCAATTTGGCTGATCAAGGGCTCCTCGCCCTCGTGATGCTGCTGCGATTGCACGGCCTCGGTGCCGATCCCCAGCAGATTCGTCATCGGTTTGGCGTTTCCGCGATCGGCACCCCGGAAATGCTGCGTTGCGCAAGAGAGCTTGGGCTCAAGGCACAGTTGCACGCGACCACGTGGAAACGGCTCCTGAGCACTCCGCTCCCCGCGATTGCGGCATTGCGCGACGGCGGCTTTCTTGTGCTAGGCAAGGTCGGCGATGATAAAGCGTTGGTGCAGTCGCCGCTTTCGCCAAAGCCCGAATTGATGATGAGGGAGGAATTCGAGGCCGTATGGAACGGTGAGATCGTGCTGATGACGCGCCGGGCGGGGCTCGCTGACCTCTCGCGCCGGTTCGACATTACTTGGTTCCTCGGCGCCATTCACAAATATCGGCGGCTCCTCGGCGAAGTGCTCGTCGCCTCGTTCTTCCTCCAGGTGTTTGCGCTCGTCTCGCCGCTCTTTTTCCAGGTGGTGATCGATAAGGTTCTGGTGCATCGCACGCTGGGTACGCTCGATGTGCTGATCCTGGGGCTTGTCGCGATCGCGATTTTCGAAACGATCCTCGGCATTTTGCGCACGTACCTCTTCGCTCACACCACGAACCGAATCGATGTCGAGTTGGGCGCCCGGCTGTTCCGGCATCTGGTGGCCTTGCCAATAGCCTATTTCCAGGCGTGGCGTGTGGGCGACTCCGTCGCCCGGGTGCGTGAGCTGGAGAACATCCGCAATTTCCTAACCTCCTCGGCGCTCACGCTCGTGATCGACCTTTTCTTTACCAACGTATTCCTGGCGGTGATGTTTCTCTACTCACCCCTGCTCACCTTTGTCGCTCTCGGAGCATTCCCGTTCTACATCGCGATCTCGGCCGGCGCGACGCCGTTGTTCCGGCGCCGGCTCGATGAGAAATTCGCCCGCGGTGCCGAGAATCAAGCCTTCCTGGTGGAAAGCGTCACCGGCGTCGAGACGCTTAAAGCGATGGCAGTCGAGCCGCAGATGCAGCGTCGCTGGGAGGAGCACCTCGCAGGCTACGTGGCAGCAAGCTTTCGAGTGCTCAGTCTCGGCAATGTGGCAAGCCAATCGGTCCAGCTCGTGAGCAAGCTCGTCACCGCCGGCGTGCTGTTCTTCGGGGCAAAGCTCGTGATCGAAGGCAGCCTCTCAGTGGGGGAGCTTGTCGCTTTCAACATACTGGCCGGGCGAGTGAGCTTGCCGGTGCTGCGTCTCGCGCAAGTCTGGCAAGATTTCCACCAGGCGCGCCTATCGGTTGCGCGCCTTGGCGATATCCTCAACACGGCAGCCGAGCCCACCCTCAGTCCCGGACGCACAGCGCTGCCGGCGATCCGCGGGGAGGTCGCCTTCGAGCATGTGAGCTTCCGGTATCGCATTGATGGGCCGGAAGTGCTGCACGACATCACCTTCAGCGTGCCTGCCGGGGAGATCGTCGGTGTCGTCGGTCCGTCAGGCTCGGGCAAGAGCACGCTGGCCAAGCTCATCCAGAGGCTCTACGTGCCGGAGAGCGGGCGAGTGCTGGTGGATGGAGTCGATCTCGCCCAGGTGGACGCCGCCTGGCTGCGGCGGCAGCTTGGCGTCGTGCTGCAGGACAACATCCTGTTCAACCGCTCGGTGAGGGACAACATCGCGCTCGCTGACCCAGCGATGCCGATCGAGCCGGTGATTGCGGCGGCAAGGCTCGCCGGCGCGCACGAGTTCATTTTGGAGTTGCCGGAGGGCTATGACACCATCGTGGGCGAGCGCGGATCGAGTCTATCGGGCGGGCAGAAGCAGCGGATCGCGATTGCACGCGCGCTCGTCATCAATCCGCGCATCCTCATTTTCGACGAGGCGACCAGCGCGCTCGATTACGAGAGCGAACGAATCATCCAGGAGAACATGGCGGAGATCGCGCGGGGCCGCACTGTCTTCATCATCGCGCATCGGCTCTCGACGGTACGGCGAACGAACCGGATTATAACGTTTGATGGCGGCCGCATCGTCGAAGATGGCCCTCATGATAATTTGATCAACAGCGGCGGGCGGTACGCCTCGCTGTACCGACTCCAGGCAGGCGTGCATGAAGTCCAGTGAAACATCCATCAAGGTTTATCCATCCGCGAGGAAGGTCAACGCGCTCCCGCGCGGGGCGCGCCGGGACCGGCATGAGCTGGCGTTTCTCCCCGCGGCGCTCGAAATCGTCGAGACACCACCCTCGCCGCTTGGGCGCACGATTGTCGTGACAATTATCGCAGTGTTCTGCTTGGCTCTGGCCTGGGCTTCACTCGGCGAGGTCGACATTGTCGCTTCCGCGCCGGGAAAGATCATCCCAAGCGGGCACACAAAAGTATCCAGCCATTCGAGACCGGGATTGTGCGTGCAATCCATGTCCGCGATGGACAGAGCGTTCACGCCGGCGAAGTGCTCATCGAACTTGATCCAACCATGAATGAGGCGGAGCGCAACCACTTGCGCAGCGACCTCATCTCGGCGCAGCTCGATGCCGCCCGGCTACGTGCTGCTCTGAGGAGGGCCGCCGACCCGGTCGCGGAATTTCGCCCGCCCGAGGGGACGCCGGCCAATCTCGTTGCGATGCAACGCCAGTTCCTGGCGAGCCAGGAATCGGAGTTCGCGGCCAAGATCGCCTCGCTTGAGCGCCAGCGTGCCCAGAAGGAAGCCGAGCGCTCGACCATTGCAGCGACGATCGCCAAGCTCGACGCGACGATCCCGCTCATCGAGCAGCGTCTGGTCATGCGCAAGACGCTCATGGAGAAGGCGCTGGGCTCGAAAATTGTCTACCTGGAAACACTCCAGCAAGTCGTAGAGCAGCGGCAGGAGCGCGAGGTCCAGCAGAGCCGCTACCGCGAGGCCGAGGCGGCGCTGGGTACTGTCATCGAGACCCGCGCCCAAGCCGAGGCGGAGCATAGCCGGGCCCTGTCGAGCGATCTCGTCGAGGCCGAGCGCAAGGCGGCAGGCTTGAGCGAAGACCTGGTCAAGGCCGAGCAACGGACGAAATTGCAGGTCCTGACCGCCCCGGTTGACGGCGTGGTGCAGCAGGTCGCGATCCACACCATCGGCGGAGTGGTCACGCCAGCGCAGGCTCTGCTGGCCGTTGTGCCTGATGAGAGCCGCCTCGAAATCGAGGCGATGGTGTCGAACCGCGACATCGGGTTTGTGCGTCCTGGCCAGCAGGTCGAAATCAAGGTCGATACCTTCCCGTTCACGCGGTACGGGCTATTGCACGGCAGCGTGCTGAGCGTCTCGCAGGATGCGATCGTGCGCGACAAGCCGCAGGAGGCGACCACCAACAAGGCTGCGGGCGTGGAAACGATCAGCAGTGAGCCCAAGGGCCAGGAGCTGGTCTACGCGGCGCGCATAGCGCTCGACCGCACGCGCATGCAGATCGACGGCAACGTCGTCAATCTGTCGCCCGGCATGGCCGTCACTGTCGAGGTCAAGACCGGCTCGCGCACGGTCATCAGCTATCTCCTCTCGCCGCTAGTACGATACAGACAGGAGAGCCTGCGCGAACGCTGATCGGCTCGACCATAAATCTCGATGTTGGCCCAGATGCTCGCTCCGGGGCTTGTTCGTGCGAAAGGCACTGCTATGCAGAAGGTGATTCACTTCATCTCTGGACTGCCACGCTCAGGCTCGACACTGCTGGCCGCAATCCTGCGGCAGAACCCGCTCTTTCACGCCGGGATGAGCAGCCCGGTCGCTTCACTCTTTATGGCACTGCAGGGCGCCATGAGCCGCCGCAATGAGGCGGCAGTGTTCATCGACGAAGCGCAGAAACGCGAACTCTTGAAAGGGATATTCGCCAGCTATTATCACGCGATCACGCCCGAGCGGGTGATATTCGATACCAATCGTGCCTGGTGTTCGAAGTTGCCAACCTTGGTAAGATTGTTTCCAGAGGCGAGGGTGATCTGTTGTGTGCGCCACGTCCCATGGATCATGGACAGCATCGAACGGTTGATCCGGGAGAATGCCTTCGAATTGTCCGGCATTTTCGGGTTTGAGTCGCTTAACACGGTCTACACGCGCGTGAACCGGCTCGCGACCAGCGATGGTCTCGTCGGCTTTGCCCTTGATGCCCTGCGCGAGGCGTTTTGGGGCGAGCACGCCAACCGGCTTATTCTAGTCGGCTATGAAGCATTGGCGAAAAAGCCCACGGAGACTCTGCAACAGATTTACGAATTTTTGGGAGAAAAATGGTTTGCCCATGATTTCGATAATGTAGAATTCGAAGCCAATGATTTTGATATCGCACTCGGCACGCCCAATCTTCATACGGTGCGTCGCAAAGTCGAATGGATTGAACGTGCGACCCTCCTACCCCCCGAGTTGTTCAATCGATTTGTCAACGATGCCTTCTGGACCGTGCCGGGACTCAACACCCACAATGTCCCGGTGATCCTTCAGCGCGATTAATTAGCCGCTGTGGATTGTGGCCGGCGGTCCGCGGCGGCAGGCCGACTGTCGCGTCCTCTAGCGCTGAGAAGGACACGGCCATTGCCGCGGCGGAGGTTTCCACTTTCCATTCAGCGATCTCATGCTCGACGAAGCCAAAGTGCTCAGTCGAGCGCATCCACGCAAGATTTCACCGAGGTTTGCGCTGTGGGCGGTGATTGCAAATCAATGCTCAACCTCGGCGGCGGGAACGAACGATTTTTTGTTTTCGACGCACCTCATCAATTACCTGGCGATAGGCCCGACTGGCCTCGACGCCTTTCGCCCGATTGTAGTGCTTGGTTGTGCGTAGATCGCGATGTGTAAGCAAATCGCGGGCGACGCCGATCTGATCAGGAGCAGCTATAGCCCAGGTTGTTGCTGCAGCATCTCGTGCGTCATGAGGGGTGATGTGAATGCCGAGACGGTCCTTTGAGTGTCCGCTAATAATGCGGTAAATCAGAGGATATGAGAGAGGGCCACCTTGCGAATTCAGCCATAGCGCGGTGCAGGCCGGACCGCGGAGCAGGCGTTGGCGAACGACATCGAGATAAAACACAAGGTAGGACTTGAGTAATTCAGGAGTTGGAGACTCGATGGGCGTCCCCGTTTTTGTTTTCTCTCGTGGAATGATGACGAACCAGCAGTCGCCCTCGCGGATAAGGTGACTTTCGATGTCAAGCTCACTGAGGTTTTTGGGTCGGATCGGGACAAAGGCGAGGAACGCGAAAATCAAGCCATCCCGATAAAGCAATGCGTCCGTCCGGCTCATGGGAGTTCCCGCTGGTGGTTGACTTTCGTGCATGAGTTGCTCCCCCAATGCCAGGAGCTGGACACTGGTAATGACAGGTCCGGCTCCAGCTTGTGCGGGCGCTGCCGCGCGAAGCCGTGTTGCAATAGTTCTTAGCCACGTCCAGTCATGTGTCGATATCATCAGGCGAGCGGCATGGTAGAGCGCATCAACCAGGCGCGCGACCGATGTTGGACTTCTGGTCGCCCCCACATCCGTGACAAAACCACGGATGCGTTCGGTGGTAAGTCGTTCAGCAGGGGCAAGCTCCAGTGCCGTGGGTTCGTGGGTCGCAAGGAACCCCAGGAACCTTCGCCAAGCTATCTGATACGTTTGCTGTGACGCCTTGGCCAATCGAGCGCCAGATGGCGTTTCGGCAAAGGGATCATCGTTATTCATGGCCCGCTCCCAAAGTAGCCGGTCGGCTTCGGGCCAATCGCGATAAGGCAGGTGGAGTCGTGGCTCGGGTCCGTGCATGGCGCTTAATCCTCATCGCGACTTGGTATGCGCCGCCGACGCCTTCGGCCTGACTTGGACTCTCGCAGCTTCATGATTAGTTCGGCGTGTGCTCGTCCAGCCCGGCGGGTGTCGATCCCGGCGTAATACTTCGCGGCTGTGGTGAGGTTCTTGTGCCCGAGCAACTGCCGAACCAATTCGTACGCGCCCGGGTTGTTGTCGAGAATGATCTTGGCTGCCAAATGCCGGAACTGGTGTGGCGTGAGTTTCACGCCCAAATATCTCCATACCGTTTTTGTGATGGTCTTCGTGATCGTTTCTTGTTTCCTCAGCCTACCGGAAAATGAGACAAACACCGCATCTGGGCGCTCGCCGATCACCGCAGGGGCGATTTCGTTCCGATAGACTTGGAAACGTTCGGCGCGCGTGGTCGTAATCTCAAATTCGATTCGGCTGTGGTTCTTGGTCTCGTCGGCCCTGAATGTCACGAGTGCGGGCTTGCGGCGCCCCTGAGGCCAATGCAAATGCGCCTGGAAGTTCAAGGCGGCGAGGTTCTGCGGTCGCAGCGGGGCATGGAGGAGAACGTCGATCGCAAGGGCAGTTTGCAGATCGATAAACGCCCGCCGGGACGTCGGCAGTCTGCGCCGGGCGGCGGCCCACAGTCTGTCGGGAAGGTGAACCAAATCGGTGACAAGGCGCGGGTCATCGAACCTTCGCAACATGGACTGGTTCTTTTCGGTCAGGCCGAACGGCAGCGGTCCGAGCTTGCTCCGAAGGGCCTTCAGGGCGACAATTTCATCCGCTGATATCTTGGCCCATTCGGAGGCAATGGCGATCAGCGTCACGGCGATGCCGCGGGTGTAGGCCGACAGGCTGCCTCCATCTTGTCGCCAGCGATGGCGCAGGAGGGCGCGGAAGGTGTCGCGTTCGAGCAGCGAAGCCAAGGAAGTAAACTGTGTGACAGGGATGCCAGTCGCAACCGCTGCGCTAACCGCTGAATGAATGTGCGCGTGTCGCAGGCGCAGGCTCTGCGGGGCGAGGGCCTTTGCTCGAGCCCCCTCCTCCAACGCATCGGGACACGAGGCCCAGACGAGGAACCGCTGGACGTCTTCCTGGAACGAGGCTGGAAGCTGCCCCCACGGAATTCGGGTCGGCGCCGGCCGGGTGGTTGGCACGGCAACCCTGCGCAGGCCAGCGCCCTTCTGGACCGCGACAAGGGCATTCCACATCCGGGCCACGGTCGCGGGCATAAGGTGAAGCCGTCGGACCAGGGTCGCCTCGCCGAGGTCGGCGACGAATCGCTCGATCGTGCCGTTGTCGACCGCCTCTGATCGGATTCGGTGTTTGCTCGCCCAGCGGCAAAAGCGCGAAAGCCCGTGGCGGATGCGCCGATCGGCAGGCGCCAGAACCTTGCTCCAGATCGGATCCAGGTCGAGGTCTGCCGTCTTGAGCATGGGCCGCAGGCCCGAGGCCCGGATGGCGGCCGCGAGGTCGCTGCGCAAGTTTGACCAGCGCTTCCGGATAGGCATAGTAGGGCGGCTCCGCGAGGTCCTTCACGTCGCCGGCAACCAGCCCGTGAGTGGCAAAGTAGACAATTCGGTAATCGCTAAGGGCAACACGGTCGCCACCAAGGTCGGAGCGACCCCAAGCGACATCCATCTCGGTGCTGACGCAAGTGAGACAGTCGTAAAGCAGGCATGCGCTCGACCTCGGTCATGACGAGGCTCAGCATGCGGCGGGGAACAGCGCGGCAAGCATCAGGCAAAAAGTCCGGTGGAGAACTACTCGGCATTAGCGACGAACCAAGCTGCCTCTGGAACCTTCCGGTCCTCCCCGATAAGCGCAAATCCCAAACGTCTACAGACACTTCGGCTTCGGGCCAATAACTGCTGTATCCCCGGCGGAACGGCCGCATGGACGAGACTCGGCGCCAAGGGGGCCACCGCCGCGAGCAGATCACGTTGGACGTGGCGTCGGATTAGTATCGAAGGTCTTTATTCCGTCAGGAAGCACCAGCCAACAGTGCATATCCTTGGTCCACACGGCCTGATCTGGCAGAGGAAATCTGGGGTCGGAAAATCCGCCAACGGCCATGCCGATCAGGTGAGGTAGCCTTGCAGGCTCCCAATACAAATTGGAGCCACAGCGCGGGCAAAAATAAAAGGTTACGGAGAAACCGCTTGCAGAATCGCGGGTAAACTTGCTAGCGGTTCCCTTTTCGCAATGAACACTTTCGCGGGGGTAAAACGCTGCGATGCTAAAGACACTGCCAGTGCGGCGCTGGCAATCAAGGCAATGACACATAGAAATCTTCGATGGCGCGCCCTCGCATCTCAAAGCCATGGAGCCGCAATGGCATTGCGCGCTTCGTGATGTCATAAGCTTCTACTCCGAAGAAGAGTGTATTCACGGGTACAGAAGATTTTGCAACGCCCTTATGCTGGCGGCCGAATGGAATGTCCTATCCTGTCCGGCGCGTGCATGTTCCTCGGGGGCTGCAATGGGGCATTCATGCGCCTGATGAAGGAAATCGACGAGTCGAACGAGGCTCACGAGCGCATTCGAGTGTGCGGCAAAAGCGGGCATGGCCGCTGTCACCGGGACATCACACGGCGGTGGACGGCAGGTGCCTCTGTGACCTTAGCACCCAGCACGGCCCATGGCTGGCATCCACGCTCGCGTGGCGCATCCGTATTGACGACAATGGCTTCCTCGGTGCGCTGGAGCCGGTCGATCTCCTCTTCGAGCTTGACGATCTGCTGCTCTCGCTCGGCCAGGGGACACGGCGTATTCGCGATCCGATTGATCTCAACCATCAAACGGTCAACCAGCATATCCGGCTGAACAAAGGCCATCAGTGCGTGCAGCCCCGTTGGCCACTGCACCGTAAGCGTTTGACCGGCAGCAATGCCACCAATGCTCGGCATTGGCAGGCGCTCGACGTAAGTCCGCACCTTCTGCTCAATGTTATACCGCTTCCAGAGCTTATTGAATCGGGGAGTTTGCGGTAATTTGGTGCCGCTGGGGGAGCGAAATTTTGTGATTCCATCTGGCCATCTGCTTCGGAGGGGACGGATGGTCAAATGCACGAAGCGCCAAATTCGGCAGTTGAAGACGGCGTTGCATTGGAAAATGCCCGAGGCTCAGCGGCAGCGCATTCAGATGATATTGCTGCGCGAAGCGGAATGACCCAGCCCGCGATCGCGGAGGCGATGGGTGTTTCGTTGAGCACCGTGAACCGCGCCCACATGGCCTATGACGGCGGCGGGATCAAGGCGCTGAAGCCGAAACCGATCGGCGGCCGTCAGCGCGAGAACATGACGTTGTCCGGGGAAAAGGCTTTGTTGGCATGCTTTGCCAAGGCTGCCGGTGCGGGCGTGTGAATGGCTGTGTTGTTGGGCCTGTGGGCTTGTGGGCAACGCCTCTTCGCGTTGTCCACAAATCCACAGGCTTAGGCGCGCGCGGAGATTGCAGCCTGCGCAACTTGCTTGGCGCGAGGTAAGAACTTGCCGGATTGGCGAGGCCGGCACGGCGCCGACCTCAACGGCCAAGTCTCGAACCGACGCCGTGCCCCACACCGTGCTGAGCACGCATGCCGGGGCAGTATTCCAGTCGTTGCCTGGGGTGCGGCACGGATAATTGAGACACCCGGCTGAGGTAAATTGAACCTCAACCGGAGTGTTACACATGACGAATGATGACGGGCGCAAGCCCGAAGGGGCGCTGGAGCGCTCCCCCAAAGCTGGCGTGGGCGCCCCTTCGGGCGTCGACGGGAATGGCCCCAAGCGCTTTTCTGTTCAGCGCAAGATGGCGATTGTCGCGCGACTGTTGCGCGGCGAGCCGCTGGAACTGGTGGCGCGGGAGACGAATGTCTCGATCGCCAGGCTGACCGAGTGGCGCGAGCGTGCGCTGGCAGGCGCGGCTACAGCCCTGAAAGAACGCGAACGCGATGACCGCGACGACGAGATCGCCCGGCTGAAATCCAAGGTGGGCGAGATCACCATGGATAACGAACTGCTCTACGCCAAGATCGAGGCGCTGGAGGGTAAACGCCCTTTGGCCCACATGTATGGTCCGGCCGCGCGTCGCAAGAGGGTTTCGTCGATCTGTCGGCTCTTCGGTCTTGCATCAATGTATCCGGCCTCTGATTGGAGCAGTGCTCCGGGCCACCATGGATATCAGCGCGCGTGCGTTCTCATTAGGGGGCAGGCCTCGAATGGGCCATGTGGGCCACCAGTTTTCGCAAGCGCCGGGAAGACCGTCCTCCATCTCGTTTCATCCTCTCGCAGACCTCGGCAGGTAACGATTGTTGGGGCTATGTCATCTCTGGCTCCTCATCGGTGCAGTTCCTTTGTTCGTGCCATGAGGCCGTTCCTTCGTTCTCTAATCGCGGCCACGAACGCAAGCGCTTTTTTCCCGCTTTTCTTTCTTCCTTGTTTGCCGCTTTCTTTTGTTCGACCGCGCCGCAGGCTTTCTTCCGCCCCGACCGTAGATTTCGGACGCCGGCGCGCGCAGAAGCTGTCAAGGTCGGCCGTCGCTCTGCCATAGAGGCATACTCCGACCTTTCCAGGCCGCGCCTTGACAGCTTCGAGCACGGCGGCAGACTGGATGATCACGGGCCGGAAGAGCGCTCGGTTGTCGAGCTTAATCCCTTTCGCTCGCGTGGATTGATGTCGCTGCCAGATCCACCGTTCTCTACGCGGTCCAGGGGTGCTGGCCGCAACATGGCTTCAGGGTTTCGATGCCGCTATGTCCCGAACGCACTTAAGAAGAGATCGGTGCACGAAGAATCGCGCGGTCATCGAGGCCCGTCCCGGCAGGGACAACATTCCGCCGCGAGGTGCGGCGAAGGGAATTCGATCAACCTCAGGCGGCTGGAGAGGCAGCCTCAGCGTTCCATTGGAACGTCGTGCCGGTAGTCCACATGCGGTGCAGGATCACAGCAAGTTTGCGGGCAACCGCCATGGTTGCCTTCTTCGGGCCGATGCGTTTGCCAAGGGCCTCGCCCCAGGTCTTTAGTGCGCTTGGCCGCGCCGACCGACTGAGCAACACTTTGGCCGACTCAAATAGAAGGCCGCGAACCATGCCATCTCCGCACTTCGAGATACGCCCGGCGTGATCAACCTCACCGGATTGGTAACGCCTGGGCGTCATCCCGAAGTACGCCGCCACTGACGATGATCGCTTGAAGCGCGCTGGGTCTTCGACCCCCGTCATGTAGGCCAAGGCAACCACCGTGCCGACGCCTGGTGCTGACATGAGCTGGCGGGCAGTGTCGTCGCCGCGAGCGCGTTGAATAACGGCCTTGTTGTACACGAGCAGCTGGGCTCGCATCGCCTCCAGCACCCGCAAGGTCGGCTCGATGATCGCGCCGAGTATCGGATCTCCGTCGATCGCCGCGCGGACGCGCCCCGAAAACTGGCTGCGCAAGCCTTTGGGCAGGACCCGACCGAATGTCTTCAGAATGCCACGCACGCAATTCTTCGTCGTCGTGATCTGCGACACGATCTGGGCGCGCGCCACCAGCAGCGCACGCACGGCTTGGCAGTCGAGACCCTTCACCGTCACCTCGCGGTACCAGCCCACGCGCATGATCTGCGCCAGGCCGAAGGCGTCATTGGCATCGGTCTTGTTAACCTTCAGCGACAGCGCCGCCTTGGCGTGACGCGCATCGATGCAGATAACGGGAAGGCCGGCCACTTTCAGCCCGTGGAACAGCCAGCTCGATAGCTGCCCACTTTCGAGCCCAATCCGAACCGCATAGGGCGCATGCTGCTTCACGGCTGATGCGATGGCTTCCGGCGTTGATTCAGTTCGGCCGCGCCACACGATCTTGCCGACATCATCGATGACGCAAATCGACGTTTCCTTTAGTGATACATCGAGGCCAACATACTGCTTGCTCTGGGACATGGTCTCGCTCCTTTGGCGTTGCGGGGAGGCCAGCCTGTACCGGCAGTCGTTACCCCGCGATTACGCCATGTCCCGGCCTGCGCTTGTTCAGGGGCGCCGCGCGCAGGGGCCGTCAAGGCTGGCCGTCGCGCTTGGCTCACCTCTGGCTCGGCATTTCCAGGCCACGCCTTGACGGGCCCGAGCACGGTGCCACGCTCACGCAGATCGGGACGCCATCGGACTTGTCCTCGCACATTCGAATTCGCGCTCCTTGTTGAGAACCGCCCAGGCGATGCGAGCAAGCTTGTTGGCGAGCGCAATCGCCAGCACATTGTGGTGCAGTCGTTTCTTGGCGGCTTCGATCCAGGACTTGAGCCCGTAGCGTTCCCAGCTGTTCGGCCTCACCAGCACGACCCGGGCCGCCTGCACGAATAGGACGCGCAGGTACCGATTGCCCTGCTTCGATATCTTGCCGAGGATTGTGCGGTCGCCGGTCGAGATCTGCCGGGGCACCAGTCCGAGCCAAGCGCCGAAGTCACGCCCCTTCGAGAATGCCGCGCCATTGCCGATCGCAGCCACCGTTGCGCTCGAGATGATCGGTCCGATGCCAGGCACGGTCATCAACCGTTCGCACGATGGGTCCTGATCGGCCAATGCTTCGATCTCGCTGGACACGCTTTTTATGCGTTCGTCCAGCCGATGCCAGTCACCAGCTAGTTCTTCGATCACATGCACCAGGACAGCACGTCGCAGCGGGTAGCGAGAATGCGAGGCAATTCGGTGCGCAGGAAGCGCGGCCCCTTCCGCACCGCGACCCCGCGGTCCAGCAGGAAGGCACGAATCTGGTTGACGATACCGGTGCGCTGGCTGACCAGCCGTGCTCGAACCCGGTGCAGCGCCTGCAAGTCGAGCTGCTCGGCTGTCTTGGTGGCGACAAATTTCATCGTCGGGCGTTGTACCGCCTCGGCGATTGCTTCGCCGTCGCGGAAATCGTTCTTCTGCCCTTTCAGATAAGCTCGCACGTATCTCGCCGGCATCAGCCGCGCGTCGTGACCAAGTGATTGCAGCTTGCGGCTGAGGTGATGTGCGCCGACACAAGCTTCCATCCCGATCAGGCACGGGGGAATGTTGGCGAGCCGTGCCTCCACCTGGCCGCGTGACCATTTCTGCCGCAGCACGATTGCGCCGCGCCGATCGAGGCCGACGATGTGGAAGGAATTCTTGCCGATATCGATGCCCATCGTGGCAATAGTCGCGTTTGATTTGTTGGACATGGTGGTGCTCCTTTTGATGGTGCCCCGTCCCAGCATGCCTCGCTGGAGGGGCTTGAGCACGGCCGGACCATTCCATTAGGAGGTCGAGACGATGAGCCATACCCTCTCGCCCTCCTTGGCGCGCTGTTATGGCATGGCGCGCGTTGCGCGCGTGTGGACGTTCTCGCGCGCCAGCATCTATCGCTCTCGCAAGGAGATGCCGCCGAATACGAGCGGCCGTCGTCCTGGCCCTGGCGGCGCATGCTCGGACGCGGAACTGGCAGAGCATATCCGCCAGCACATAGCCGCCTCCCGCCTTCACGGCGAGGGCTACCGCAAGTTATGGGCGCGGTTGCGCTTTGCTGGCGTTCGCACCAGCCCGCGTCGTGTGCGACGGGTGATGCGTGAGAACGGCCTGCTCGCGCCGCATCGCGTCGGACGCACCGAGACTAGGCCACACGATGGCACGATCATCACCGACAAGGTCAATGAAATGTGGGGAACAGACATGACGCAGACGATCACCATCCGGGAAGGTCGAGCCAATGTCTTCGTCGCCGTCGAACACGCCAACTCGGAAGTCGTCGGCATTCATGCATCGCGGTCGGCCAATCGCTTCGAGGCCCTGGAGCCGGTGCGCCAGGGAGTGCATCGCTGCTTCGGAACCATCGCGCCCGGGGTGGCGCGTGGCTTGAAGCTGCGTCACGATCATGGCTCCAACTACATGTCCGGCGATTTCCAAGACGAAATCGAATGCCTGGGAATCGAAGCTTCGCCCTCGTTCGTGCGAGAGCCCGAGGGCAACGGCGTCGCGGAGCGCTTCATCCGAACTTTGAAGGAGAACCTGCTGTGGGTGAGGACCTTCGACACCATCGAAGAGCTGCGAGCCGCACTCGTCGACTTCGCCACTCGCTACAACGAAACTTGGCTCGTCGCTCGGCACGGCTATCGTACCCCAGTCCAGGTGCGAGCCGATCAATGCCGCCTTGATCCGAACGCAACGGCCAATCTAAAGTTGGCCGCCTGAGCATGGGCACTTGCGTGCACTTCAGCCGCTCCTCGCCGTCGAACTCTTGGTGGCAAACGATGGTTGGGTGGCAGGTCCTGTCAAGGCCGTTAGCCGCCGAAGGCGGGGGCCGCAGGCCAGCCTTTACAGGACCTGCCACCCAGCCATACTCGGCCACCGAGGTCGACGGCTGGCAACAGCTCAGCCGGGTGTCTCAAAACCGGGCCGCAGTACAGGGCGGTACGCTGCCGGACTGGTAAACACCGTCACGCTATCAAAAGTCGCAGGAGGAGTCTTCCCACCCTGGCGGTAGTGTGCTGAGCGCTGCTCCCGACGCCGGCCCCCACGATGGGGGTGCCGTCGCCGGACAGCGCGACGGAGGCACCTTGAGGGGCCCATCCGACATAGCCGGACCCGACCGGCTTCGGCCCCCGCTGCGTGAACTGCGCCAACGCGAGTTGCGGTGAAAGGAGCAGGACGGCGAAAAGCGGCAGTTCTCAGCCTACCCGTGCCATCACCACCACATTGCCCGCCGGAGTCCTCCCCTCGGCTACCGAAAGCACATGGGCGGCCCATGCATCTGAGAGCAGCACGCTTCTCGGCCGCCCAATCGTGGCGCCGGTAGACTCCTGCGATGCCGCCCCGGCTACCGCTGGTATGGTTCAGCACCGCCTCGGTGGCTTCGAGCCAGACGCCCAGGCGCGCGATTTTCGGAGACGGAACTTGGCGTCGGGGCCGCTCGGGTTCTATGTGTGCCGCTTCGAAGCGTGAGGGCGGGATGTCATCTCCACATACGATCGAACGACAGCGTGGCATCAAGGAAGCGGGCCAGCAACTCGGAGTGCTTCGGGAGCGATGGCCGCTGGCGTTCCCGGTCCAGGCTCAAGACGTTCGCCCGCTGGCCCTGGGCATCGCCGGCCAGATTGCCGCGGCAATGGGGTGGTCGCTTCCCTACACGCTCAGCGTGCTTCGCCACTGGAAAATGGTGGCGGTCTACTGCCGCGCCGTGCTTGCCCATGACCAACGCATTGCTCTTGATGGCGCGCCGGCCGAAGCAGTCGACCCCGGGGCGAAGGATGTGGCGGCCAAGCAACTGGCGCGGATCGAGGCGCGTAACGCGGCGAAGAAGAAGGCCACGTCCGCCCGCCAGGCCGAAGTCGGCGCTGCACCCTAGCCGCCGCCACAAATGACATCGTGGTGACGGTCGCGCTGTGTGACACCGGCCCGCTCCTATTCGGTACCGGTGGGCGCCGCCGCGGCGGTCGAGGTACAACATCGTGAAAATCAGGAACTGTGTGAATGCCTTCACGCTCGCTTTTTGCGAGGGCGCCTACGGTGACGGTGTTCCAAAGCCATTCGTCCTTCATAACCGCAATGGTCGTCATCTTCGCACTCGCCAGCGGTATTTTCCATGGCAGCGCTGACCGGTCACGACCACACGCACTTTGCTCAAAATACTGCTCACGCGGTAGGCAACCAATAGACGGCTCTCCTGTATTGAGGCACCGGATTCAGCCCACCCGAACCAGCGTCATCACGTTGGGGTAGTCGTCCGCCCCTCGACCACTGCCATGACGTGAGCCGCCCACGCATCAAGTGCGGCACGCTTCTATGACGCTGGCACACGCCCACGATGCCGGCTCATCGGCGACAAAGGCCGTGCTGGTGTCCGGCGGAATCACCCATTTCTGTTTGCGATGCGGTTGGAGAATGTTTTTTTAGCGTCCGCCCGATCGTGTTGTCGCTGGCGCGATCGACAATGTGGCAGTTCGACGACCTTCTCCTCGAGCAGACGCAGACTCCAACGGGCGAAACCCTCTGGGGCCGAGAGAGGGTGAGCGCGATCAATTTTGGGAGCGACTAGCGCATGTTTGACATTTGGGAGGGGTGGCTGCGCGCTAAGTGATTGAATTTGCTGGGGCAGGTGTCGGACTTTCGCCGTTTTGTAGGGACAGGTGTTGTTTGAATTATTCGGTTTTTCATTGCGAATCACCGATACTGGCGCGCATATTTGCAGGGACATGGCTATCGTTCGATTGGCGAACCCGATCATGTTCCTGCGTGTGGTCAGAGCAACGGTCAGCGAGGGCGTGAAACGCGAATATGTGCGCGTGGTCGAAGCCTATCGCGACCGCGATGGCAAGACGCGGCATCGCACCGTCATCAATCTCGGTCGTAGGGATGTGCTGGCGGAGCACCTCGATCTCGGCAAGCTCCGCCATCTGCTGCATGGCGATGCGGCCGGCGATGGTCGCGTCGCGCACAAGGATATCGGGGCGGTCGGAGCGTGGGACTGGGGGCCGCTGGTGGTGGCGCGCCGGATGTGGAGCGATCTCGGCCTCGACACGACACTCGACCAACTCGCGCGACCCGATCGCCGCGAGGTGGTGCGGCTGAGTGATCGGGCTCTTGTGCTGGTGGCCAATCGGCTGACGGCGCCGGCCAGCGAGCATGCGCTGGCGCAGTGGCTGGAGAGCGATTTTGTCTGTGATCGTTGCGGTCGGCGCTTCATCGCGGCATGGCGCGACGACGCGGAACGCCAAGCCAGCCGGACGCCGCGCGTGCGCGTGGCGGCGCGACAATTGCAGCAGTGGTATCGCACGCTCGACCAGTTGCTCGCGTGCAAGGCGCAGGTCGAGTCCGCGCTGTTTGTGCGGCTGCGCGACCTGTTTTCGCTTCAGGTCGACATGGTGTTCTACGATCTGACCTCGACCTATTTTGAGGGCCGAGGGCCGATCGAGATGGGCGCCCATGGCCACAGCCGCGATGGCAAGCCGCGCAACCCGCAGGTGCTGGTTGGTCTGGTTCTGGTCGACGGCTGGCCGATCGCTCATCATGTGTTCGAGGGCAATCGGCGCGATGCCAAAACGGTCCCGGATGTTCTGCGCGATCTTGAGCAGCGCTTCGGGCTCAAACGCATCGTCTTTGTCGGCGACCGCGGCATGGTGACGAGCCAGAACCTCGAAGACCTGCGCGGCAATGGTCATGGCTACATTGTTGGCCGCAATCGCCGCCGCAGTGGTGCGGTGTTCGACTATATCCAAAGCGCGACCGGCCCCTGGATCGAATGTCCGGTCGGCATCACGGCCCGCGAGAAGGCGACACCGCCCAAGACGCTGGTTCAGGAGGTTGTCGCACAAGAACCAGGCGTGCGGGTGTTCGTGGTGCACTCCGAAGAGCGCCTGGCCTATGAGCGCGCCCAGCGCATCAAGGCCATGGATCGCGTGCGCACACGGCTCGAAAAGCTGCGGCGGCGCATCGTCGATGGCCGGCTCAAGGCGGCCGAGAAAGTCGGCGCTGCTGCGACCCGCGTGCTCGCCCGAAATCATGGCCACCGCTATTATGACTGGTCCTACGACGACGGCGTGTTTCGCTTCTTCGAGCATCCCGTCCATTTCGCGCGCGAGCAGGCTTACGAGGGCAAATACGTTATTCAAACCGAAGAGCCCAATCTGTCCGCAGTCGACGCGGTACGCCTCTACAAAGAACTTTCCGAAGTCGAGCGTTCCTTCGCCAACCTCAAGGACGTCATCGACATGCGGCCGATCTATCATCAGACCGACGAGCGCGTGCAGGCTCACATTCGTCGCTGCGCTCGCCTTCCTGCTTCATCGTGCCATCGAGAAGAAGCTCAAGGCCGCACGCCTCGATCTCTCAGCCACCGAAGCATTGCGCGCTCTCCGGTCCGTGCGCGTCGTCGACATCGATCTCGGCAATGGCACCACCAAGCGCTCCGTCACCCGCGGCACTCAGCGCGCCGCCTCCGTGCTCCGCGCCCTCGCCATCACAGACCTCGATCCCCCGAACCCGCCGCAGCCAGGCCAGACGGTCATGTAGTGACAGACCGCCATGCTCGCCCTAAATAAATCAATTGGTTAGACGGGAGTTTGTCAAACATGGGCTAGGCCGAAGTTGCTCCACGCGAAATTCGCAAGAGTTTGATCCGACTCACGGTTTTCAAAAATCGTCTATGGCCTTACTGGGTACAACTGATTTTTGAGTGATCGACCCAGAACCCGCCTTTCCGAAACCTGCACGTGTGTCGGACGAAGCTGAACAGCGGTTTGAATCACGCTTTCCAGGTCTTGTCGAGGCCCAGAGCTGTGACTTACATGGCTACAAAACGCGGTCTGATGATACCGTTCCGATTCTGAATCAATGAGTTATGCGCATGGTCGCCAGCAACTTCCGACTAGGCGCCCCACAGTTGAAAAGCTGTTCCTGGAGCTTCCCATAAGCTTCCCAATTGGTTTTTCTGGGAAGCAGAGGGCTTTTAAACCTTGGCTATTAGATTGATTTTGCTGGTACAGCTGGGTGGACTCGAACCGCCGACCTCCTGATCCACAGTCAGGCGCTCTAACCAACTGAGCTACAGCTGCACGAAGCGGGCAGAACCTATGAGCAAGCCCGGTTTTTGGCAAGGGCGGGTCGAATGACACAAGCAAAGTCGAGCGACGCGCACGTTTTCCTAAAGCCGTCATTGCTGGTAGCCGAGCATCAACAGGGCATGCAGCGGGCCATGTGCGGGCACACGGCCGCACCCGAGAAAAAAGCCCGGACGCGGGTCCGGGCTTCGGTTGGTATCCGCGCAGGCGCGCGACGCGTCAGGCGGCCTTCATCAGGCTGCCTCTCGTCACGCAGGCTCCGTCACGCGGCCTTTTTGGCGAAGCTGGAGAGGCCTTCCTTAATCGGCTCGGCAGTCGTGGTCGCGACCTTCTGGGCGAGCGCGGAGAGTTCGCGCGCCTGCTCGGTGATCGACTCGATCTGCTTGCGCGTATGGGCGGTGGAAATCTCCACCACCTGGGCCATGGTCTTGGCGCCGAGCAGCTCGGTGGCGAAATCGAACGCCGCGTTGCTGTTGACGCGTGCCGCCTCGATCATCTTGAGCCCGTAATCCGCCGCGCCCTTAGAGGCGTTAGCGTAGGTGTGCTCGAGCATGCCGGTCGCCTCTTCGGCGGCCGTCTTCATCTTGGCATAGGTGTCCTTGGCCTGGACGATGCCCTTCTCGGCAATTTCGCGGAACGCAGCGGTGGCTTCACTGGCGGTTTTCTCGAACTTCGGAACATCCATGAAAGGAAACTCCGGCTTGAAGCCGGGGACAGCGGTGGTTTCTTGCATGACACGACCTCGGTTTGGCGGACAGTCACAGGCACCGGAGGCCCCGCCGCGTGCGATCCCGGCGCTCGAACGAACCAGCCCGGGGAGGCGACCGAGCCGTTCCCGCAAGCTCTGCCGCATATATAATACGCAAATAACGCAGTGCAACAAAAATGATTGCAGTGCAGCAATCGCGGTCCCCAGCCGTCGCTCCCGTCGTGGCGAACCACAGCGGGAAACTCGAGTCGCGCAGAACCCATCCACTGGGATCAGTCGTCCCGCGGGCTTAATGGGCCGGCGGGCCGTCTTGTTCCAAGAACTTGGGGGCCAAGTCTTGGCGTGGACCGGCGGCGGCCACCCTCGGCCGCCTTGGCCCACCTGGCCCCGTCAGGACTTCGGCGGCACGGACTTCATGGCGATCTTGGAGGCGGCATCGCCGAGTTCCTTGGCCTGTGCCGCCAGCTCCTTCATCTGCGCCTGAGCGAATTCGGTTTGCAGGGCAATCACCTGCTGGATGTCCTTGGCCTTCACCAGGCGATCGGCAAACGCGAAGGTGTTAGCGACGTTGCGCTCGGCATAGCTCATCGCCTTTTCGCTGACATCCTTGGCGCCGGCTTGCACGGCCTTTGCGTGCCCCTCGAATTGGGAGAGGGCCTGCTGGGCCGCGCTCATGAACGCATTGAACGCCGCCCGAGCCTGCTCCATGTTCTTTTCTGTCATGGCGCGCAGTTCGGCAGGGACTTCGAAGTGGGGAATTCCGTCCTTCATGTCCATGTGGCCCCCTTTTTGAGAATCAAAATATAAGCCGACATTGCAAATGGGATTTGCGGCACGGCCGAGGGCAAAATAGTACCGCGGTTGTGCCTTGGCTGGCAAAAGATTTTGCCACGTTTGGACATCACAACCGGCCCTGACCGCGCTTTTCCGCACAGGGCTCGCCCAGGACGCCGGGCCGATCCGCAATGTGGTCAAGGTTAGCCGGGACTGACCGGCTCGCTCCCGCGGCGTGGACGGGGCGGCCGATGCGCATTATTAAGAATCGCTGCAAATTTGCGCCGTTGGGTTCGGCGCGCCGACGGTTGCGTGAATATTCATGGACGAGACCATATTCGCCTCCGTCTATCGGGGGGATGCCCGGCTTGCCGCGCATGCCACGGAAGCCGTCGCCGTGTGGCTGTGGAGCACCGACGGCGCCCGCATCCTGTGGGCCAATCCGGCGGGCTGCGCCGCGCTCGGCGCGAAGACCGCGCAGGCCCTGCTGGAGCGTGCGTTCGCCATCGGCGATCCCGCCCGCGCCCATATCGAGCGGATCGCCGAGGCGCTGCCGCAAGGCGGGGGCGCACGGCTGTTCCGCCTGCGCGGTTTCGCCGGGGCGGCATGGACGTCGCTGACCTGCTCCTGTGCGCGCTTCGATCTCGGCCGCACGCCGGGAATCCTGCTGGTTGCGACCGAACCGGTCGGGGCAGAGCTGCCGCTGGCGGAGCGGGTGCGCCGGCTCGGCTTTCCCGAGACGGCTGAGATCGCCGCCTATGGTGGCGAAGGCACGATGCTGTTCGCCACCGCCGCGGCCGAGCGCCGCCTTGCCGGGGCGCGGGGGCTCGATGCCATCGGCGCGGGATCGCTTGCCGCCGCGGCGCTCGCGGTGGGCCGCGCCGACGGCGAGACCAGGATCGGCCACGTGGTCCTGCAAAGGATCGGCAACGGCGCCAGCACCGTGCTACTGGCATCCTTTTCCGATCCGGTGGCCAAGCCGGCCGCCGCGCTGCCGCAACCGGCGAAAGCAACCACGCCAGAGCCAAAGCGCACTCCGGCGCTGCGCCGTCACCCCCTGCGTTTCGTCTGGCAGTTGGACACCGCCGGTCGGTTCTCCCTCGGCTCGGAAGAATTCGCCGGCATCACAGGCACCGGGGTCGAGATCGTGTCCGGGCGGCCGTGGTCCGAAATCAACGCGGAACTCGGCCTCGATCCCGCCGGGCGCGTCGCCCGGGCGGTCGCCTCCCGCGAGACCTGGAGCAACATCACGATTTCCTGGCCGATCGAGGGTAGCGACGAACGGCTCGAGGTGGAACTGGCGGGCCTGCCGTCGTTCGATCGCAGCCGCAATTTCCTGGGCTATCGCGGATTCGGCGTGTGCCGCGATATCGCCCATATCGAACGCCTGGCGACGACGCGGCATCTCGCGACCGGCGCGGTGACGCCGCCGCCGATAGCATCCGCGCCGCCACCGCGGCTGCGGGCGGCGGGGTTCGCGGAAGCAGTGAAGTCTGCCCCGGATGCCCCGATCGCGCCCAATGTAGTGCGGTTTCCCGGGGCGGGAGTATTTGCGGACTTCAGGGCCACGGACCCGAATTCTCCGGCGCTCAGTCCCCTGGAGAACAGCGCCTTCCACGAACTGGCGCGCCAATTGACCATCCGCTTGCAGACCGACACCGCGCCGGAGGAACTGCGTCTGCCATCGCCGGAAAACCTCTCGGCCGCGGCGCCCGCCGGCCGGCTGTCGCCGGCGGCCCAGATTCCCGCCCGTACCGCCGCCTGGATGTTCGACGAGGCCAATCCGGTCTTTGCAGCGGACGACCACCCGCTGCTCAATCGGCTGCCGGTCGGCATCCTGGTCTACCGCTACGAGACGCTCCTGTTCGCCAACCGCGCCTTCCTGGCATGGACCGGCTACCCGGACCTCCAGGCGCTGACCATGGCCGGCGGATTGGACGCGCTGTTCCTCGATGCCGGCGTTGGCGCGCTTGCAGGCTCCGGAGAGGGCGGCCGGCGCCTTGCCGTCACCACCCGCGGCGGCGAAAAGGTGCCGGTCGAAGGCCGGCTGTTCGCGATCCATTGGGACGGCGAGTCCGCTTTTGCGGTCTTGCTGTTCAAGAGCGCCGCCCATGAGCAGGTACGGACCGCGGAGGCAGCGCTGGCGCAGGCCGACGCGCGGTCGCATGAACTGGCGATGCTGCTCGACCGGGTCGCCGACGCCATCCTAGTGGTCGACCGCGCCGGCACGGTCGTGTCTGGATATGGTAGCGCCAAAGCGTTGTTCGGCCGCGGCGGCCAGGGGCCGGCCGGCGCCGCCTTCGAGAGCCTGTTCGCGCCGGACGCGCGCAGCGCGGCGGCTGCCCAGCTCGCCCGCGTCATCCGCGAGGGGGGCACCGTGAGTGCCGAACTGACGGCGCTCGCCGGCAACGGCGAGCTGCGGCCGATGATGGCGACCATCGCGCCATTCGAGAATGGGTCCGAGCCATCCGATTCCGAGCGGCGAGGTCCCCTGCAGCGAGGTCGATTGAGCGTGGTGCTGCGCGACCTGTCGGTGCGCAAGCGGGCCGAGCGTGCCGATGCGGTTGCGCCCCTGCCGGCCCAAGCCGCTGCCCTCGACAAGGCCAAGGCGTTGGCCAGACTGTGCCACGAGGCGCGCAGCCCGATCAATGCGATCCTCGGATTCTGCGACATCATGCTGGCGGAGCGCTTTGGTCCGGTCGGCAGCGAACGCTACCGCGAATATCTCCGCGATGTTCGTGCGTCCGGGGCCCAGGTCATGTCGCTCATCGCCGATGCCGCCGAACTCGCCGAGATCATGACCGGCACGTCGCGCCTATTGCCCGTTCGCATCAGCCTGAACGAGGTCGTGAATTCCTGCGTGAGCGAACAGCAGGGGGCGGCGAGCGAGGCGCGAGTGGTCTTCCGCACCGCTTTGTCGCCGGGCCTGCCGCCGGTCCTCGCCGATGCCGAGGCGGTGCGTTCGATGATCGTCAGCCTGCTCGGGCAGGCGCGCCGGACCACCAGGCCGGGCGGGCAGGTGATCGTTTCCACGGGGCGGTCGGCCGACGGCCTTGTCGTGCTGCGCATCCGCGACAACGGCGAAGGCTTGAACGAGAAAGCGATCGAGGCGGCGCTGCAGGCGAGCCCACCGTCCTCCTCCGATCCTTGGGATGCGGGCACCTTGAATACAGGCACTTGGGATGCGGGTGCTCAGACCTCGGCTTTGATGCTCGCCAACGCGCTTGCGGAAGCCAATCATGCGCGGTTGATCATCACCAGCAAGCCGCAGCAGGGCTCGCTGTTCGAGGTGAGCTTTATGACGAGGCCGGACAGCGCGGCGCCGGCGCCGGACCGGCGGGCTGCCGGCGGTGACACCGGCACGACGCCGGTGGACGGCAATCGATAATATTAGCAACCGTGTCGAAATGGGTTAAGCTCATGAGATGCGCCCGCGGTCCGGGCGCAAGTGCGGAGGTGAGCATGAGTAATCTGACGCGCCGGGTTTTCACCGTTGCAGCCGCCGTCTCCGCGGTGGCGTTGCAGCTGGCAACAACGGCGCGGGCGGCCGAGGAGGTCGATCTCCTGCTGGTGCTGTCGTCCGACGTATCGCGCAGCATCGACGCCCCGAAATTCAAGCTGCAGCGCGATGGCTATGCCGCGGCGATCGTAAATCCGCGGGTCATCCAGGCGATCCGGTCCGGGACGCTCGGCAAGATTGCGGTGTCTTTCGTCGAGTGGTCGGGGGTCGGCGCGCAGAAGGTGGTCATCGATTGGACCATCATTCGCGACGAGGCGACGGCAAAGGACTTCTCCGCCCAGATCGTCGAAGCGCCGCGGGCCTTCGCCGACCGCACCTCGATCAGCGGCGGCATCGATTTCGCAATGGCCCAGCTCGCGCGTTCGCCGTTCCAGGCCAACCGCCATACCATCGACGTATCCGGCGACGGCACCAACAATGCCGGCCGCGACGTGAACGACGCCCGCGACGAAGCGCTGGCGAAGGGAGTCACCATCAACGGCCTGGTCATTCTCAGCGAGCAGCCGATGTCGTGGAACGCCGATCATACCAATCCGCCGGGCGGTCTCGACAAGTACTACCGCAACAACGTGACTGGCGGCCCCGGCTCGTTCGTGCTGGTGGCGGAAAACTTCAACTCGTTCGGGCAGGCGATCCTCAACAAGCTCATCGCCGAGATCGCGGCCAATACGCTGCCCAAGCACGCCGGCAAGAGTGACGACGCGGATCGGTTCACGAAACTGGCCCACGATCTAGGCGAATAGGGTTGCAGGCTGTATAGGGCGCGCCTCGTGCGGGTGGCTGCCCTGGCGCGTGATCGCGAAAAGGTGCACACTGCTTCGATCAGTCAACCGCAATGTAAAAGGGTTTAGGGTGCGGTCCGACTCCAGCGGGTCGTGCTTTAAAGAAAGTTGAGAGAAACATCGGAGGAACAGCAAGATGGTTACGAAGAAGGCATTGTATTCAAGCGTGGCGGCGATTGCCCTTGCGGTGCTCGTGGTTGCTGCGCCGGTGCGGGTCCAGGCTCAGCAGAACGCCCCGGTCAGCATCGGCGCGACCGACCTCGGCGGCGTGGTGACCGGGCCGAAGGGGCCGGAGGCCGGCGTCTGGGTGATCGCGGAAACCGCCGATCTTCCCACCAAGATGGTGAAGATCGTGGTCACCGACGACCAGGGCCGCTACGTGATGCCCGATCTTCCCCAGGCCAATTATACCGTCTGGGTGCGCGGTTACGGGCTGATCGATTCGCCCAAGGTCACGACAGTGCCCGGCAAGATCGTCAACCTGACCGCGGTCCCCGCGCCCAACGAAGCGGCGGCAGCGGAAATATATCCGCCCATCTACTGGCTCTCGATGGCCAAGATCCCCGAGGTGAGCGAATTCCCCGGTACCGGCAATGACGGCAACGGAATCAACCCGAACATCAAGTCGCTGCCCCAGTTCCTGTCGGCGTTCAAGACCGACGGCTGCTTCCACTGTCACGCCATCGGCACCAAGGCGACCCGTACCCTCTCGCCGGCATTGGGCGACTTCAAGAACAGCGAAGACGCATGGTTGCGGCGGATCCAGTCCGGGCAGGCCAGCAAGGACATGGTCGAGACCATCGAGCGGTTCGGCACCTTCCGCGGCGCGAAGATGCTCGCCGACTGGACCGATCGGATCGCTGCCGGAGGACTGCCGGCGACGAAGCCCCCGCGCCCGGAGGGCCTGGAGCGCAACGTCGTCATCACGGTGTGGGACTGGGCGAACCCGAAGGCCTACCTCCACGACGAGGTCGCCACCGATAAGCGCAATCCCACTATCAACGCCTACGGCTCGCTCTATGGCGCGACCGAGAACAGCACTGATCTGGTGCCGATCTTCGATCCGATCAAAAGCACCGCCACGACGATAAAGCTTCCGGTCCGCGATCCGAAGACCCCGTCGGCGATCAACAACCCGATGATGGCGCCTTCGGTCTGGTGGGGCGAGGAAAAGCTCTGGACCGCCCAGACCATTCCTCACAGCCTGATGTTGGATGAAAAGGCGCGGGTCTGGTACGCGGCGAGAGTCCGTCCAGCGGCCAATCCCGATTTCTGCAAGGCGGGATCGGACCATCCTTCGGCGAAGGTATTCCCGATTAATGCATCGAACCGCCATATCGTCATGCTCGACCCGGCGACCAATAAATTCACGATGGTGAGCACCTGCTTCCCGACCCACCACGTGCAGTTCGGCTTCGACGCCAATCGCACGCTGTGGACGAGTTCGGGCGGCGTGGGTGCTGCTGTGCTCGGTTGGGTCAACACGAAAATGCTCGAGGAAACCGGCGACGAGGTGAAGTCGCAGGGCTGGACCCCCTTCGTTCTCGACACCAACGGCAACGGCAAGCGCGACGACTATGTGGAGCCCAACCAGCCGGTCGATCCGGCCAAGGACAAGCGCATCCGCGTCGGCTTCTATTCGATTGCGCCGAATCCGAAGGACGGCTCGATCTGGGGTACCGTGACCGGATTCCCCGGGTCGGTGGTGCGGGTCAATCCCGGCTCGAACCCCTCCGAGACGGCGCTCGCCGAAATCTTCGAGGTGCCGGCGCCCGGATTCTCGCCGCGCGGCGGCGATATCGACAGCCAAGGCGTCATGTATGCCGCGCTGTCGAGCGGACATCTCGGCGCCTTCGACCGCAGCAAGTGCAAAGGCCCGCTCAACGGCCCGACCGCGACAGGCAAGCACTGCCCCGAGGGCTGGACGCTCTATCAGCTGCCGGGACCCCAGCTCGGCGGCGTCACTGCCAAGGGCAGCGGGGAAACGCCCTACTACGCCTGGGTCGACCAGCATGACACGCTCGGCCTCGGCAAGGACGTGGCCATTGCCACCGGCAACCAGAACGACTCGCTGATCGCCCTCAAGGATGGCAAGCTCATCAACATGGTCGTGCCCTATCCGCTGGGCTTCTGGGCCAAGGGCCTCGACGGCCGCATCGACGATCCCAACGCCGGCTGGAAAGGTCGCGGCGTGTGGTCGAACACCGGCAACCGGACCCCCTTCCACCTCGAAGGCGGCAAGGAAAACTCGCCGAAGGTCGTGCACTTCCAGATGCGCCCCGATCCGCTGGCGAGGTGAGCGAAACGATTATTTGACGACGACCGCAAGTCGGGGCCAACCCGACTTGCGGAATCTTTCCGGTGCCTTCGTAGACAGGCGTTGGTTGCCGGCGCGCGCGAATTGCGCGCCTTCGCCTTGACCGCCATGGCGCCGGTCATCCCGTCGCTTGGCGCCCAATATTGCCCCTACATTGCTCGATCGAATCATCGCGCCGTCGTCTTGCCAGCGCCACGCCGTTGCGCGAGCATAGCCCACAGGGCCGCAACGACGCCCCTCTCAACCATCCGCGTACGTGGAGATGACAATCTCGGGAGGAAACCATGAGACATGTGAGACTGATCGCAACCGCGATTGCCTTGTCGGCGCTCTTAGCCGGGCCGAGCGCCACCAGCGCCGCCGAGCAACAGCTCAACCCCAAGGCCATCACCATCAAATTGCCCGATCAAATCCCGTGGAAGCGAAACGCCGCCGGCACCAACGAGGTCGCGGTCTTGTACGGCGATCCCAGCAAGCCGGGGCTTTATGTGCAGTTGTTCAAATGGCTGCCCGGCAATATGAGCCGTCCCCATTGGCATCCCAACGATCGCGCCATCACGGTGATCAAGGGCACCTGGTGGGTCGGCACCGGCGATAAATTCGATCCGGACTCCACGGTCGCGATTCCGACCGGCAGCTACGTGACCCATTTCGGCAAGGAGATCCACTACGACGGCGCCAAGGATGGCGAAGTCTGGCTGCTGATGGCCGGCGAGGGGCCAGAAACCGGAGGCCCCGCATCGACGCCGCCGCCCGCCCATTAGGCGATTGCCTAGGATTGGAGCGCGCTCTTTCGGCTCGACCAATGATGCGCGCGGCCCTCGCGCGCATTCGGTTTTGCGTGGAGGAGTGCCGTGTCCGCCATGACTCTGGCACGGAGGATGCACGTTTTGCGGTAGCGGCCTGCGGTCGCGGCACGTGTTGCCGCCAATGCAGCCGTGCAGGGGTGCCGCGCTTCCGGGGACGGGCTTGATCGCGTTTCCCTTGCTCGGCTAGAGCTTGATTTCTGAAAACGTCGCGGACTTTTCGGACTTCGAGGGGGCGAACAACTGGGAGAGGCGGGTCCATGAAGAAGGTCTACCCCGATGCGCGGGCGGCGCTCGCCGGCATCCTGAAGGACGGCATGCTGATCATGTCCGGCGGCTTCGGGCTGTGCGGCATTCCCGAGACGCTGATCCTCGCCATCCGCGATTCCGGGGTGAAAAATCTCACCGTGGTGTCCAACAATGCCGGCATCGACGGTATCGGCCTCGGCGTGCTGCTCGACACCCACCAGATCAAGAAGATGATCTCGTCCTATGTCGGCGAGAACAAGACGTTCGCCAAGCAATACCTGGCCGGCGAGCTCGAGATCGAATTCAATCCGCAGGGCACCCTCGCCGAGCGCATTCGCGCTGGCGGCGCCGGCATTCCCGCCTTCTTTACCCGCACCGGCGCCGGCACCGACATCGCGCGCGGCAAGGAAGAGCGCATTTTCAACGGCGACGCCTACATTATGGAAACCGGCCTCATCGCCGACCTTTCCATCGTCCATGCCTGGAAGGGCGACACCGAGGGCAACCTCGTCTATCGCAAGACCGCGCGAAACTTCAATCCGATGATGGCAACCGCGGGGAAGGTCACGGTCGCCGAGGTCGAGCACCTCGTCGAGCCCGGCCAGATCGATCCCGATCACATCATCACGCCCGGCATTTTCGTGCAACGCATCGTCCATGTGCCGAACGCGATCAAGCACATCGAAGCGCGCACCACGCGCAAACGCGCCTCATAAGGAATCCGATCATGCCCTGGACCAGAGAGCAGATGGCCGAGCGCGCCGCGAAGGAATTGCGCGACGGCTTCTACGTCAATCTCGGCATCGGAATTCCGACGCTGGTCGCGAACTACATCCCCGAAGGGATGAACGTGCAGCTGCAAAGCGAGAACGGCATGCTCGGCACCGGGCCGTTCCCCTATGAGGGCGAGGAGGACGCCGATCTCATCAATGCCGGCAAGCAGACCGTAACCGAATTGCCGACCACGAGCTATTTCTCCAGCGCCGACAGCTTCGCCATGGTCCGCGGCGGCCACATCGACCTTTCGGTGCTCGGTGCCATGCAGGTGGCCCAGAACGGTGACCTCGCCAATTGGATGATTCCCGGCAAGATGGTGAAAGGCATGGGCGGCGCCATGGACCTGGTCGCCGGCGTGAAAAAGGTCGTCGTGGTGATGGAGCACACCTCCAAGGACGATTTCAAGCTGCTGCACAAGTGCAAGCTGCCCCTGACCGGTGCCGGCGTCGTCGACATGGTGATCACCGACCTCGGCGTGTTCACCATCGACAAGAAGGGTTCGCACGGCATGACGCTGGTCGAGATCGCGCCCGGCGTGACCAAGGAGGAGATCCGCGCCAAGACCGAGGCGGATTACACCGTCTCCCCGAAGCTCGGCTAGCCGGAGCGTTTTTTCATTTGTATTGGCGCCTGCTCCGCCCAGGCGCTCGGTCCGGTTGTGCCCCGGTTTTGGTGGACTTGGACCGCCGAGTTGCACCCCAGACTGGGGCGGGAATGGGCGCGGACCGGCCACGAAAGCGTCACAGAGCTATTTCAGGTTGCCGGCCGTCGGGGGCGCCGGAATAGTCCAAAGGTTTTGATCGAATTGGACGAACGCCGGCAGATGACCATCGTCCGTGCCGTCAGTAGAACCACAACCCGCTCAGACCAGCACCTGGCCTGAGGCATTCCGATAAAAAACTCGGGCCTTGCCTTTTGCAGTCTGCGCTCTGGCGGCGAAGATCGGATCCATCGGCTTGAAGCGGTTCGTCCCCCTCATTGCGATCGCCGTCGTGGCCGGCGCCGCCGCGGTTGCGACGGCAAGGCACGTCATCCCCGTCGACACCGTCAGCGAGGCGGTCAAGAGCGAAATCCGGGCGGTCACCGGCCTCGATCCCGTGCTGCGCGGCCCGGTCTCGATGTCGGTATTCCCGGCGCGGACGATGACGTTTTCCGACGTCGCACTGGGGGAAGAGGCCGCGGGCGAACCCGCTGTCGCTGTCGAACGTTTGATCGCCAACCTGCGTCTGCTGCCATTGCTGGCCGGCCGCATAGAAATCTCCGACATCACGTTGGTCAAGCCGCGTATTGCGGTGGAGATCGGCTCCGACGGCCACACCAATTGGTCGCCCTTGGTCGATACGCTGGCGCGCGCGCTGCAGCCGAATGCCGACCACACCGATCGGGTGTTGTCGTTTTCGGAAATCCGCATCAATGACGGCGTCATCGCGATCCGCGATCCCGCCCACGAGTTCGACGAAACCCTGGAGGGCGTCGAGCTTTCGCTCGCCTGGCCTTCGATCGCCAAGAGCTTCGCCGCCACCGGCCATTTCGTCTGGCACGACGAGACAGTCGAAGCGAGCCTCGGCATGGCAGATTTTCCGAAGGCGCTCGCCGGCCGCACGTCCGGGCTCAAGTTTCGCTTCAACGCCGGTCCGCTCAAGGGCGCCTTCGACGGCACCATGAGCTACGAGCCGAGCCTCAAGGTCGACGGCACCTTGGCCGCCGACGCCGCGTCGCTGCGCGCGGCGCTGCGCTGGACCGGCGACACCAACCTGCCGGAGGGGGGGCTGGGTCGGTTCGCGCTCAAGGCCACCGCCGCGGTCAATGCCGGGACGATCGCGCTGTCGTGTTCCTAGGCTGTTTCCT